>Ga0247727_10000061_pt1 | contig 228649 bp, 197 predicted proteins | sample WisWelCaveWW1625_FD_202498 | JGI IMG/M metagenome (GOLD analysis project Ga0247727, IMG submission 202498) | Biofilm microbial communities from Wishing Well Cave, Virginia, United States - WW16-25 | ecosystem: Environmental > Aquatic > Deep subsurface > Groundwater > Cave microbial mat... | reverse complement strand
CTTTTCCATGTTTTCCGGCTCCTTGTAGGGTTGGGTTGATGCTTCTAACATCAACATTTTCCGTTTCCTAACGGCCAATCTTACTCGGAGCCTTTCTTCATTTCCAACTAAGAATAACATTCACTCCAATATTATAGAGGAAGAGACATTCTTCCTCGTTAATCATCCCCTCAATTCGAGTTACGATGTTTTTTATATGCATTTCGGAATGGACTAATCCTACAAATTGCAAATAGGCTTTTCTAAAGATTATGGTGGGATCGGATCAACAACTTAAATCGGGCAATAGTTTTATTAAAAGCAAAGTTATGCCGCGCGAGCAATCTCAATGATTGCTTTTAGGTTTTTCTGAAATTGAAGAATCGCATGCTCTGAAAGCATAATTCCATTTTGAGATTGAAAGAAAAGATTACCAATAATATCAAAACTTTTCTTCGACAATGTTACACCTGAAATAAGATAAGCGAGTCGGTAAGGCAGATCATTCACAAATCGCTTTTTATTAAAATTAATATAAATCGCATCAGAATTTCTTAAATCTTGGAAACCTGCTTCAGGAGTAAGAAAAGCTTCGGAATAAAATACCGGCCGCCCCAAGTCTTTACTTGGCACACCAAAGGATGATGCCGCATTCATCAAAAGCTTTTTAAACTCCACATGACTTGAATCGAGCTGACTAATATCAAGATTTGATTTTATAATTCTAAAGTTATATATCTCCTCTAATGGTCCGTATTTATCCACCACATTTCTTACTTCTGAACGCTTTGCTAAGAACACAACACGAACGCCCGGAAGAGGGAACATCTTTTTAAGATAACTATCAACCAGATTATCGTCAAAAGGCAGAATCAACAATGCGTTATTTTTGTTGGAGATAAGTGAGCTGTAGATAAAATTTTGGCTTTTATATTCACTTACTTGATTATAACGAACTTCTGCTCGTCTCAAAGGTGGTTGGAGCTTTGAAAAAACTGGCGCCCCTCTAATTAATGCCGAGTGATTATTTCCACTTAAATCCTGGGTCCTAATTTTTTGATCTAAAGGCAAATATAATAATAAATTCTTTTTTATTATATCCGGCAGGTCCGATAAATGTTTATTATTAACAAATTCTCTAACATTCATGATTGTAGGTAGTTCCAGCTCCTCAATCACTCCGTTGATGATAACGACATCTGCTATATTTCCTTGAAATGCATAATTTTGATCATGGCCATGGTTACCAATAATAGTTGAATTTGGATTAGCATATTGATAATTTGTTTCAACTCTAAAACTACTGCTCTTTACTAGTTTGCCATCGAAATAAAGTTTCTGTTCATTATCTTTAACCGTTAATAATATATGGTGAAATGCGCTATCAAGATTAACTGGTTTAAATGAAATGTTTTGTCTAGTCGCCTCATCTTTACCCATTCTCCATGACCCCTCTATACCCCCCTGCGAACCAATGCCACTTCGAAGTGTAAACACACCACCCATCGTAAGGATATTGCCTCCATACATGTTGTTATGTGGGGTTTTTGCCCAAGCAGAAATAGTTATGCTTGAAGGTTTGCCAAGCAAGCTATCAATAATAACCGCATCATCATTACCCTTAAACTCCATACTACCGTCGTAGGATATGCGGTCTGAAGGCTGGGTGGTTTGGGAAGAGCCGGGTTGCGTTGGGTTTGTTTGGCCGGGCCAGAATACAGTGGTGAGAGTGCCAATCACGGTCACCAAAAACGCAGCGGCGGCGAGGATGATATATTTCCTAACGCTTGAGCCAGCGGCACCAGCGCGCCTGGGCAGTGCGGGATGAACTCCCGGCTTGAGGATCTCGGTTTCAGCCAACGCAGGAGCACCTTTCTTCGCTTTGGATGAGGCAGCCGCAGGAACCAGTTTGGGACCGGATTTTTTGCCCTTTTGTTTTTTTCCTTTTAATTCAAGCCATTTTTTTATGTCATCCGCCATCTCCCCTGCCGTCTCATAACGCATGAGAAGGTTGCCTGCTTTAATGGCTTCTTCAATAATGACTGCATTCTCTTCTTCTCCGGATGGCTGAACCTTGCTCAGGATTTTCTCAAGCTGGAATATTTTTTTATCCGATACAACCTGGCCGTTATTGTCGCGGAGTTTTACTTTCTGCTCCTCAAGTTCCTCTGCTTTGTTTTTGTCAATGGTATGTTTTGAAAAGTCCCTTAAACGCTTCGCGGCTTCATCGACGACCTTTTTAAGGTAGCCGGGCAAAGGCGCCAGGGCTTTGAAGGCAATCTTCGCCAATTGAGGCTCACTTCCTTCAGGAACGGGGTAATTACCTTCTACCTGGTTCGTGATGGTGGCAAACATGGTGTTCATCTGCGTTTCCTGCTTGCTGAATCCGGGAATACGTCCCTGAGAATCCAATAACTGATAGAGAATAGCCCCTAATTGAAAAATATCAGACTGGGGACCCACCTCGCCATATCCCCCCATCTCCGGAGACATATACCCGAGGGTGCCCATGACCGCTCCAGCCATGGTAATCTGACCCCGCGCCTCGTCCTTGGCAAGACCCAAATCCAAAATATTTACGGATTTAATGGTCCCATCCCGATCTATTTTACTCATAATATTATGCGGTTTAAGATCCCGGTGAATAAGCCCCTTCTCATGAAATTTCTGCAGACCCTCAGCCGCCTGCATCATAATTTCTCCTGCCTGCTCATCACTTAACCTCTTCAGCCAAAGGTTCAGGGGCTCTCCTTCAATAAGATCCAGGACAAGGAAGCCTGAGGCCCCGGGGCGGCTTTCCATCAACCCTTCCTGATCGTGAATTTGAGGAAAGTGGGGAACCCCAATGACTTTGTTATGATTTTCCACTTCATCTTTTAACCGGAAAGTTTCATTTTTAGGACGGTTTCTGTTGTCAAAAACCTTAATGGCGCGTTCTTTCCGGATATGCGTATCGTAAACTTTGTAAACCGCGCCAAATCCACCCGAAGCGATATAGGACAGAATCTTGTAACGATTGTTTAAAGGCGGGATTGTGGCATAAATCTTAGCCGCTTTTTCACCCAGAGCATTCGCTTCTGAAGCCTTTTCCGGTTTTTTAGCCTGCTCAAGGTGGGATCTTGCCGCTGCGTCAAATGGCATTGCAATCGCAAGCCAGCTTTCAAAGGAAGTAATATACCGGTACAATTCACTAAGGATGTCCGGAACACCCTCAAAATGTTTCGATTCACTGATTCTTTTCAGCGCTTCCAGGAAAGCTTTCCGGTCCTTGGCTTTTTGCAACTGATTCCGCTTAATCCCCGGTATTTCATCCAGGTTTAAAAATTGGTCAAGCAATTGATTATTATAAGCACGGGCCTTGGAGATATCCCGGTCAGCCGGATTGTTTGCTTTTGGCGGCATTTCTTCATCGCGGCGAAGGCCATGTCCGATAAAATAATTACGCAAAATAATAGCGAGATACAACTCCGCAAGCCCTGCGTCCTTGAATTCCTTGATTCCCCGGATATCGATCTTAAGGACAATGTTCCTGCTGTTTTCGTAAGTTCCCTTGGGCCAATCGATGGGGTATGAGGAATTAGACGGGAATTCCAGTGCAAAGCTCTTGTCATCCTGAAAGAACTTCCGCACCTTTTCTACGGGAAAATCATTGCCATTCCAATTAAGCTGTTTAAGATAATAAGTTAAAATTGCGACGTTTAGTTGTTTGCCCAAGACCTGATTGATTTTTATGCTCAGGTCCTCAAGCCACTTGGTTACGCGTTCATTCTCGGCGAGTCTTTTATCCGCCAGGATATCCACCTTGATCGGTATGCCCCTGAGTTCACTCCGTTTCATAGCTAGTTCAGGGAAGGTTTCAGAGATCATAAGCTGGTCGAAGGGATTAAGCCGTCTTTGATATTGGCGGAAAGCAGCGGAGAGATGCCGCGATGGCTCGTGCGTTTGTTCCAAAGCCTGGATTTGAGCTTTTCTAAACTCATTGCGGGCAAAACCATCTTCCAAAGCAACGGTTGAGGTGTCATTCCCGCGTAAGCGGGAATCTATGGATTCCCCGGTCAATCCCATTGATTGATTTTCTTCAATAGGATCGGGATAGCCCCTGTGGGGCAAGCCGGGGAATGACAGATTGTGGACATCCTCTCCAAGAAGCCGCCAATAATTTTCCTGGCCTTCGCCGCTTGAGATTTTGGGGGTCATGACAAGATAGGGAATTTGCAACGCTTTAAGTGCTGTAGTGATCCTATCGCGGTGGAATCCTCCGGCAATAAAGAAAACTTTTTTATCCGGGCTTTGATCAAGAAGCGAAGCAAGATTTTTGCTTAAAAGCTGGTTTCTTTCCTCAGCGAGACTGTAAAATTTAAGCGGGTATTGAGCTGCTTCTTCTAAAAGACGCATTTCTTTCGCGGTAGGGCGCAGACTCCGGGGGCGCAGGATAAAATAGTATTTCCTGATTTTCTCCTGCAAGGCTTCAAACGAATAAAGTTCAGGATGCGCTACGTATTGCTGGTATTCATCCGGGGTGAGTGAAAAATCAAAAAGCTTTTTGTAAAATCGAACCGAGCGGTTAATGAAGTAAGCATCCTTGGCTTCGTCATAGAAAAGTAATTTGTTCCAGATGTCTTCGATAAAAGCGTTTAAATCTTTGAAGAGTTTGGCACCTTCAAGCGAGCGGGATAAATTCGAAAATTCAGCCTTTTCTTTTTCAAGGTCCGGGCGGCCCGTGATTTTGGCATCCAGACGCTTTAATTCAAGGAACTGGTTAAGCGAGGGATATTTTTTAAGTGAGATTTTGTTTTTCTCTGCAAGATATTGTAGTTGGGCTAAATGCACAGAGAAACGGGATATATCTCTTTCAAGCTTTTCAACAAGCTGGTTAAGCTCCACAAGATCTCCGTAATAAATCCGGTCTTTAAGGATACTGTTGGCTTTGTCAAGATGACGAAACGCTTGATCCACCTGGGATTTTAAAGGGAGAAAGTTTCGATAAGCTTCCCTATTTTGTTCGGCTAAATCCCCCTCTTCAACTCCGAAAAGTTTTGCCTTGGGTTTATAGCGGACGGCGAAATAATCCGCGCCACTCAGCAAACCCTTAGCTAGGAGTGCCTCGGCGATTTTATTTTTAGTGGGCCAATGCGGGTAAGCCGAAAGAATGCGGTGATCAATCTCCCCGGTCTGGGAACCTTCAAGCGCAATCCAGGGCTCGCGTAAGCTGCCCTCCTGCGAGAGTTCACGTATTGTTTCGGCAATGTTTTTCTGGGCGGCGGTTACTCCGTGAGCATCTTCAAGGTAAATAACAAGTTTTTGGTGAGGGTCTTGAAGTATTTGCCCAAGATCTGTTTTTCTTTTGGCAGGAATGAAGAAGTCGCTGATACTCACGCGGGAATCAAGCTGTTTAAGAAACTGGGGCGCTGAATCCAATACTGCGTGGGGCATATCCCCCACACCTGAAAATGCCGCATTCCCATAAAGGGATTGATTGGCGGCAAGGAGAATGGTAATGCCCAGAGAAATGCTTTTAAGCGCGAATCTTTTTATTTTCATTTTTTAGGCTTTGTAAATACTGAAAGGATGCTTAATGTGTACGTATTTTCGCCGAACTTGAATACAAGTCAAGCCAAGATATGATGAAAAATAGCACATCTTTTCTGGTTGTCAAATGACTGGTGCAAAAAAACATTGAAAAATGATCATAACTATATGAAACAAAAAAAGTTATGGCTTGTCATCCCGGACGGCCGTAGGCCGATCCGGGATCCAATGGATTCCGGATAGCCCTTACGGGCTTCCGGAATGACACGGGCTACAGTCAAAGGCTTAATCATACCTGATGAGGTACATCTGATTGCCACTTGGCCGGGATATCAATAAAGCCAAGGTTGAGTGAAGGAACACTATCGTGATCCTTCGCTTTGACAGTAAAAACATTAAGCATTTCCGCTGAGAACATTTCGCGGCGGAATTTATCAAACACATTCACCCGGAGACAATAAATACCAGGCACAAAAGGAAGGTTAGGGATAACGCACTCAATGCTGTTCTTCCCTGCTTTAAGATCGGATAGCCCATTTAAATGAGCATTACTCATTGAAGAAATATATACAAAATCGGTTGTGTGAAAACCATAAACTACTTCAGCTTGTTCAAAAGGACGCATCGCATTAAACACTCCCCGAATGGTCACTTCCTGTCCTGTTGTCAGTTCCTCGACAGGGCGGCCTTTCTTATCAAGAAGCTCGAGAGATTCCATTTCCACTTCACCCGTTTTACGAATGTGCCGGTTAGCAAGCTGATTTTGCGCGGTTTGCTTTGCGATTTTAGCATTGCTTCTTTCATAAAAAAGTTGGCAAACTTCTTTAGGCGCCGCATCCATTAAAACTTTCCCACGGGAAAGGAGCAGGGCGCGGCTGCACAGGCGCTCAATCTGGCGGATGTTGTGGCTGACAATGAGAACAGTCTTGTCCCCACGCTTAATTAAATTTTCCATACGGTCAAAGCATTTGCGCTGGAAGGCAAGATCCCCCACGGCCAGGACTTCATCAATGATCAAAACTTCTGCCTCAATACTAGTCGCCACACTAAAACCCAGACGAATGGCCATCCCCGAACTATAATATTTCACCGGAGTATCAATGAACCTTTCAAGCTCTGCAAATTCCACAATTTCCTTGAATTTCCTGCGAATCGTTTTGCGGGGAATCCCGAGAATGGCTCCGTTCAAATAGATATTTTCCCGCCCCGTGAGTTCCGGATGAAAGCCTGCACCCACTTCGATTAAGGGCGCAACACTTCCCCGCACCTTAACCGATCCTTTGGTAGGCACACTGACACGAGCAAGCATTTTAAGTAAAGTGCTTTTGCCTGCGCCATTTTCTCCGATAAGCCCCAGAACTTCGCCTTTTTCAACCTGGAAATGAATATTATCAAGCGCAATGAGCCGTTGTCTTTTCTGTTGCGGGTTTTTTGTTCCCTTGAGCTGTTTAAGAAGCGTTGCAAGGGTTTCCTTCAGGGTATAAAGATGCCCCAAACGGAATTCCTTGGTCACATGATTCATTTCGATAACGGGATTATTGGGCATCAAATCACGTCTGCAAAAAAGGTCTCGGCTTTTTTAAAAATAAGGTAGCTTAAAGGTAATAAAAGTGCGGTCAATACCATCCCCGGCCAAAGAACGCTAAGATCAGGAGCCTCGCGGTAAAGCAGACTTTTTTGAAAGGCATCGATAATGCCCGTCAAAGGATTTGAAACATAAAGGCCATAAATGAGATGGGACCATTTCCCTGCGTCCTGGTTCACTAGCAAAGTTTGTTTTACGAGCGATAGGGGGTAAAGAACAGGCGATGCATACATCATTAGCGAAAAGAAAATAGGTAATGCCTGCCCTACATCCCGGTAATAGACATAGATGGCGGCACCGGCAAAACTAACCGCAAGTGAAACAACCACAGTGTAAAGGATAATCAAGGGCACCCAGAGGATATGAATACTTGGAACCATTCGGAAATAGATCATCAAACCAGCCAGAAGGACAAAATTAATACCCAGCTCAATCAGTTTTGTGACGGTCGCGGTCAAGGGAAACACTTCCCTCGGGAAATAAATCTTTTTGATCAGCGCTCCGTGGGCAACCACGCTGCCGACCCCTTCGGAAGCGGATTCCTGAAAAAAAATCCAGGGCATTAAGGCGGCAAAGGTCAAAATAGGATAAGGGATCGGGCCGGATTCAATTCCCACAAAGCCTTTGACTAGTACGAAAATAAAAAGAAGGCATAAAGGCTTGAGGACAGACCACGCCAGACCAAAATAAGCCTGTTTATAACGCACAAGGATGCTTTTCCAAGCCAGGACTTCAATAAGTTCATGATACTTTAACAAATTTTTAATGGTTTGAATCATTTTAGACGGGTTGCTTGGGTGGACTGCGCTTCTTAAAAAATTTACTAAAACCTCGTTTGATTACATTGGGCTGCTGGTAGTACTCGGCTTCGTGCCGGAGGTAGACATTAAGGTAATAGCTGTGTTTTGAGGTATCGTAATAGTTAATAATGCCGCCGATAACTTTTTCACCGATCTGCTGAAACTGCTCACTAATTTTTTTAATAATACGTTTTTCAGTCTTTTCGGAATTAATCACCAGAACCACACCATCCGCCAAAGGAGCGAGAATCATGCCGTCCGCAATGTTGAGAACCGGAGGGGTATCAATGATAACCTTGTCAAAATCCCGGCGTAACACCTTGATGAGTTCTCTTAACTTATTTGCGCTTAAAAGCTCAGCCGGGTTTGGCACATGATCCCCTGACGGGATGACAAAAAGGTTGGGAAGCCCCGCGTTCAGAAGTATCGACGGCAGTTCCACTTCATTATTGAGGTAATTCGTTAAGCCTGGGGTTTTACTTAAATGAAACACCTGATGAACCCGCGGGCGCCGGGTGTCCGCGTCAAGCAATACGGTTCTTAAACCGTCGCTTGCAAGCGAAGCTGAAAGATTTGAGGACATGGTCGTTTTACCTTCAGAGCGCAGAGCGCTTGTCATTAAAATGACTTTGGATTTATCCTGCGGCATCGAAAACCGGATGGCCGTGCGGATATACGCAATGGTGTCTTTAACATCGGGCGGCAGGTCGGCGTACTGATCTGCTTTTTCATTGCGGAGAAGCTTGGGCACAATGCCAAGGCAAACCATGCCGGTTTGCTGCATAAGCTCCTCTTCTGTTTTAATCCTCGGGTCAAGCTGGTAAAGTAAAAAAACCAGCCCGTAAGCGCCGGCAAAACCGCCCAAGGTCGCGAGGAGAATGCCGCGGACCCTCTTGGGACCAACGGGTTTTCTGGGAACTTCGGCATACTCCACCACAGAAACTCCGCTCAAAAGATCCTGCCCATCCAGAAATTTTATCCAGTCGTCCACTGCCTTTTGGGTTTCTCCTTCGATTTGCTGATCAAGCTCTTTTATTTTCCGTTTGACCGCCTCCATTGGCGGGTAATTATCTTTAAAATTTAAAGACATATTATCTGCTTCCCCCTGCAGCTTATCCCGCCGGGTCTTAAGCCGTGTAATCGCGGAATTCCCCTTTCCTCCCGTAAGCATTTCTTCAAAGATTTGGTAAGATTTCCCTGACAATTCAGGTTTTTGTTTTTCGGTGAGAATTCTTTCCGCAAATTCGCGGCTCCAGGCCAGTGAATTGGACTTGTACTGCTCGGCATAAATTTCAGCAAGGGTATTGGTCACATTGGCTGCAAGAACCGGGTCATTTAATTGAACTGAGATATCCACTAAATTTGTGCCGCGGACCGGTTCAATTTCAATCCGTTTGAGAAGAGTCAGGATGAGTTCCTGAATATTGGCTTTGAGAAGCTGTTTTTCACTACCAAAGGCGCGCATCCCCATAGTTTCGATGAGTTTTTTCATGGTTTGTTTACTTCGGATCAAAGCCATTTGCGTGCTCATAAGCTGCTCGCCCGCCTGCCCCTCGGGCATGAGCATTAAATCTTTAAAATCCTGCGTTTGGAGGAAAACTTCTTTGGGCGATTTCTTAATCATGAGACGTGTTGCCGCAAGGTATTGATTGGGAAGCGCGTAAAAAAATATCACCGCGGCAATAAAGGCAATGAGTGTTACGCCCAGGATAAACCAGATCTTATCCACGAAAAGGCCGATCATATCGCGGATTCTGGCCATCTCGTCTTCCGACATGCCGGCTTGCTTCAAAGGAAGAGGATAGCCGTAACCTTTATTAGGGTTAGTTGTCTCGTAACTCATCAATCACCAGAAGGATTCCGGGACAATCACAATATCACCCGACTGCAAGACAATATCCTTTTCCTCTCCTTTAAGGATCTTTTTCGCATTCACTTTGATTTTTCTTTCAACGCCGTTCACCACACGTACAATCCTCACTCGGTTAGCCGCCGCAATCCGGGTAAATCCGCCCGCAAGGGATAACACCCGCACCAAAGTCATTTCCTCTTCTCCCAGAAGCACCGCATCAATCGGACCAGGCCGGTTCACTTCGCCAAACACATGAATCGCATTGGTACCGCTGGTGGACATAAAAAGAAGGTCTCCCTGCTCAAGCGGGATATCATCTGCCTTTCCTTCAACAATATCCCCGGCCCGCACATAAAAATTATTCAGCTGTCCGTCAATCGAGCGTGTAATTTTCAAACGGTTCGGGTCCGTCCCGGCCGGAAAACCCCCTTGACGCGACATGACTTCTAAAAGCGACACGCCTTCACGGGTTGCATAATATGCGTTCCCCCGGGCTTCGGTAAAAACCAGAATTGGTTTCACATGCGCATCGCGCCAGCCACCGCGCCACTCTTCCAGAATACTCACTTCTTTTCTGACGAAAATCCGCGGATGTTCCAGATAGTCCTTTTCCAGGACTGAGGTTAATTGCTTTTCAAATTCTTCCACGTTTAGACCCGCCGCCCTTATCTTTCCGATATAGGGAAAAAATAAATACCCTTCATTATCCACATACCGGGAGGAGGAGAGGTTCTCCTGAGGATAAACAATAATTTCAAGCAAATCCCCGCGCTGAATGGTTTGATCGCTAAGCATTTTATTTCCTTCCATTCCCTGGACCCTGAGATCCTCATCCGGTTCGCTGGTCAAATCGGTTTTATAAAGCGCCTTGTCCTCCGGGCTCAAATCCCGCACTGCTTCCGCGATTTTTTCCGACCGCAAATCAGGTTCCTTGGGTCCGGCATCTGGCGGCGCATCGCTTGTCTGTACTGGTTTTTCCTGCTTTTGTTCCTGTAAATGGGCCGCCTGCCAGTCCTGTTCAAGCCCTTGAACTGTGCCGATCTTGCCGGCATCCTTTCTCAATGCGGCGCCGTTGTCGCCAAGCCTGTCCGCATAAGTGAGTTTCGAGGCCGTGCAAAGAAATAGAACGAGCAAAGGAATAAGTTTTTCTTTATATGTTTTACGCATTGGCAAACGCCTTTCCGCCCCGACGCACATTCACCAGGCTTTCCCCGCCGCCCAGGTCATAATCCAGGCTGAGAGTTAAAAGGTTATTCCCAAAGTCATCATTTGAGAAATCCGAGTTCCTCAACGTATACTGGTAATCCAGATTAAGCGAAAGATTATGGCGTAGGCGGTAACTAAACCCCGTTTCCCAGGAATAGAGAAGGTCGTTCCGACTTTGATCCCCCCCCCTCTCGCTGATCACTTCGCCGCGCGTAAAAACCGATATTTTTTCTGTCAGGGAATGATCCAACTGGGCGCTCAAAGTCATGCGAATCACGGAAGGATTTCCTTCATTAATGACTTCCTGCACGCTTCTTGTGCCTGAAAGACTCCCGAGCGTGGAAAGGCTGTCGGTAATGCCGTTACCGGCCTCAATCCGGAAATTGGTTTTGCGGCTGATCCGGTGATTGTAAAGAAATTCAAAAATAGCACTTCCCAACCTGTCACTCCCACTGTCATTGCCGGTATTCTCCAGACTAACCCGCCGGTTATTAAACGTCCGGACCTGATACCCCGCTGAAAATCCAACATTCACTTTAGCCGTCAGGGTTTTAAAAATGCCTCCCTGCAGGCTGAAGGTGTTGTAATTATCCGTATCATCCTGAAATTGAAAAATACCGTATCGGCCGCCGACAAAAAAAGAAGTTTTAGGGGTAAGTGCATAGGAAAAAGTAGGCGCAAAGTTGTGGGACATTGAGCTAAAGCTTTTTAGTTCCGAATCCCGGTACCGGATGATGCGATTAAGATAGGGGAAGGAAAAAAGAGCTTTCCGAGTGATCGGATAGCTTAAAACCGCGTTAAAATCATTTGTAAATCGGAATTGGCGTTTCCCCCGGTCTTCGATCAGGTCATTGGTAAATTCTTCCGGATGCATATTGTCGCTCACGGTAATCTCAATTTTTCGGCCAATCCCCCTTTGGAAAAAGGGCAGCTGAAAGGTTGGAACATCAATGTCAAAGCCAAAAATATCATCCTTATCATTTAAATCCTCGTTACGGCGGTAAGAATCATAGACGAACAAGTACGTGAGCCCCAGATTGAAACTCCCGTCTTTAAAAAAGCCTAGCCAATCAGGGGGTTCAATTTTGAGCAAATTCAAATGGAACTCTGCCTCGGTCGTGTAAATGATGTCCGCTTTTTTTTCGGCATCGGATTGCCTGGAGATGTTGTCGTCATATTCCGCGCTCTGGCGAAGGGAAATTCTCACAAGATCTTTCAGCCGCTTCTTCATTTCAGTCTGCCGTATATATTTCATCTGCAATCGTTCATTAAGGGGCGATTCCGTGCGCTGAAACACCTCGCTCATCCGCAGGTCCTGGCTTCCAGGCATATGAATCGCCGGAGCACCGGGAACCTGCGCGAACCCCAAGCGCTTAGACATCAGCACCGTTAATCCAATGAGAAAAACAAAAGTTATGATCCACCGTGTCACTAAGCCCTGTAAGTTTGTGAATTGTTCTGTCTAAAGGAAGAACCCAGCGCCGAATAATTTCCTGTCTGCTGGATTTGATTCTTCATCAGCACTCTTTCCTTCGCAGGAAGATCCACCCGTTTAAAGGCTTTTTCCGATTCAGAATCATTTGGTGTGGCGCACCCAAAAACAAGTGAAACACCCCCACAGAACAAAATAATGGCCGCAACCCGCCTTGCTCTAGCACTAGACCACATCCGCAAAAGTACGCTCCATACGCCGGAAATAAAACGCGCCCGTCACAAGCAAAAGAAGCGCGGCACAGACAGAACTTAAGACAAGAGACAGCGGAGCCGCGGCTTTTCCCAAAAGTGCCCACCGGAACCCTTCAATTACACCGACCATCGGGTTCAAACCGTAGATCGTGTGCCACGGTTCACGTAACAAACTGCTTGGATAGGCAATCGGCGTAGCAAAAAGCCAAAACTGCGTTAGAAAAGGAACCACATACCGGACATCCCGGTATTCCACATTGAGGGCCGAAAGCCATAAGCCCGCTCCGAGTGAAGTCATCCAGGCCAGAAACAAAAATCCCGGAAGCCAAAGGACGTTTGCCGTCGGGAAAATGCCGTAGTAAAACATCATGAGGATCAAGACCCCAAAGGCGATCACAAAATCAAGGGTCCCTGACACCACCGTAGAAATCGGAATAATCAAGCGTGGAAAATAAACTTTCTGGATCAAATGCGCGCTCGCCACAAGACTGTTAGATGACTGGTTCAACCCATTCGCAAAAAACGTCCAGGGGACAAGGGCCGCAAAACTAAAAACCGGGTAAGGGATACCGTCCGAGGGCATTTTGGCAAGCCTTCCAAAAAAGATTGAAAAAACAACCATTGTCATAAAAGGCTGGATAATGGCCCAGGCAATTCCGAGCACGGTTTGCTTATAGCGCACCTTGACATCTTTCCAGATAAGAAAATACAGAAGCTCCCGGTATTCCCACATATCCTTGAGCTTGAGGGAGACCCACCCTTTAGAAGGACGAATGACGATTTTTTCTGAGTGCGGATCCACGGCCAAAGAGGGGGAAGCAATTTTCATACACCTCGCCCAAGAAAAAAATGAAGAAAAGTTTGAAGTACAATTTTAATGTCAAAGCTGATGGTCATATGTTTCAGATAATAAAGGTCGTAGCAAAATTTTTCCTCAAGGTCGGCAACGGTCGCCGCGTACCCATGAGCCACCTGGGCCCAACCGGTAATCCCGGGCTTGGTAAATAAACGAAGCGCGTAAATCGGGATTCTTTTTTCAAGTTTTTGTATGAATTCCTGCCTTTCGGGGCGGGGGCCGACAATGCTCATATCGCCTTGCAGCACATTGATAAGCTGGGGAATTTCATCAAGATGCGTCTTACGCAGGAATTTGCCGAACGGTGTCACCCGGTGGTCATTTTTAGCGGTAAAAACCGCGCCGGTTTCTTTTTCCGCATCCATTCGCATCGTCCGGAACTTTCTCATGCGGAAGGGACGGCTTCGGAATCCGACACGCTCCTGAATATAAAAAATACTTCCCGCCGACGTGAGTTGAATCCCAATCGTAATCAGACACGCTAAAGGCATGAGCACAAGGATTAAAAAAGAAGACAGGACAACATCGAATATCCTTTTTTTCTTAAGCTGCGCAAACCGGTTCGCGAGCAGGCATTCATTTAAAAGTTCTGTTTTATTGACCTGCTGGTAGGGCACTTTTTTCATGCAATCCTCATAAAGCTGATCCAAAGATACCAGACGGCTGTGATTGTGATGCGCCATAATCAGAAACTCCTGAAGGCTTTCTTTCTCTGCGTAAGTTGAAGTAAGGATCAAAGTTGTGACCTGGTATTGCTGAACGATTTTTTCAATTTCATCATAAGGGCCCAGGACTCCAAAGGGAAGCTGGCGCATGAATTCCCCTTCGCAAGTGTCCGAAACAATCCCCACGATCTCAAAAGGGAGCTCATGACGCTTGGCGTTTTTTAAAAAATCAAAATAGAATTCTTTCCAGGGGTTGTAGCCCACAATCAACGCCCGCTCTTTGGGACCGTATTTGTTGACGCCAAGCGAAATCATTCCTTTGGAAAGGCTGAAAAGCAAAAATTGAATCACGATCGACGCCGCAAAAATTCCCCGCCCGATAGTTTCAATCGCTCCTGATAAATAGACCGCAAATCCCTGAATCAAAAAAACATAAGCCAGGGCATCCCATAAAAGCATCATCCCAAAAAAAGAAGTAAACCCCCGGTAATGCGGATAGACGTCAAACACATAAAGAGTGGCAAGGGTCAGCATCGAAAGCGCGAAGACGAGAAAGAAGCGATCAAAAAAGTAACTAGTCGCATCGGCATTTCCGATGACCCAGTCAGAGGCCAGCCAATAGGACAAAAAGACAACTCCACAATCCGCCATAAGGCTGACAACTTTAATGGTGAGCGCCTTCATGCTGTGAGAAGACGCTCGTGCAGGACATCGCGAATCGGCGTGAACTTGATGTCCTTTAAGAGCTGAGCTAATTTGCATTCGGTGGTATTCAGGTTTAAATAGTGGCGCCAAAATTTTAAAAAAGGGATCCTGAGGCGCGGTTGATCCGGATCAAGCTCCCAGGGGTGGAGATAAAAAAGGGTCGCCCCTTTGCCATTCGCTCCCGTGTGTTCCAATCCCCAGCGGGTCCATTCGTACGGATAGGCCCGGAAATACCCGCCTCCCATTGGGATCCGAAAATCCCCCAGCTTCATCGAGGCAATCGGAAATTCCCAAATGCCTTCGCTGATTTGAAAACAATCTGAATTCTCTTTCAAGGTATCAAAAGCAAATGACTGCCGGAAAAAAGAGGCGCAAATACTGCTGTCATAAACCAAATGGTGCTTGCGCAGAACATCAAAGAACCATTCCGTTTTCCCGGTTAAGGAAAAACTTGTGGCCCTGTATCCCAAAACCGCCTCGCCCGTGATATCCGACAAAATTTTAATGGACCGGGATAAATCGGTATCAAAGGTGATAGGTGTGTGTTCATGTAAAGGAATGTGGCGGTAACCGTGGCTTGCAATTTCATGACCGGCCTCATGAATCCGCTGAATGAGCCCCTTGTTTTTTTCTGCTACACAACCCAATACAAAAAAGGTGGCTTTTTGATTGTTTTTTTCTAGAAGATCCAGGACCTTATCGACCCCGATCCGGACCCGGCTGGGCATACTGTGGAGGGCCTGTTCGGTGAGAGACTTGAGAATATTCTCTGCGTGAAAATATTCTTCGACATCGATTGTCAATATTTTCGGCATCGCTTATTTACAGCTTCGCCCTCTCAGTCCCAGAACTGCGACTTACAAGGGCACTTTGGTGAAGCTATTAAGTTACTAAGCTACTAAGTTATTGAGTTATTTGTGCGACTTCCAAATAACCTGATAGCCAATAACTTAATAACCTCCTTCAAATCGGTTCCACACATGCCTCATCAATCTGAATAGAAATGGACTGCATCAGAAGATGAAGCGAAATTACAAGCCGACAATGCTTGTCCTTACGGACAATAAAACCTTCCACGCCCTTAAAAGGCCCGGAGCGAATATAGACCCGGTCCCCTTGTTTTAAGTACGGGAAAGGATCCATTTGAATCTCTTCTTCAACGAACTGGCGGATCGTTAAAAGATCTCTTTCCGGAACTTCCAGGGGCTCTCGCGCTGATTTTCCAACAAAGCACACAGCGCCCGGAGCATTCAAAACCGTCCAACGCTGCGATAAAGGGGCCCGGACAAACAAATAGCTCTTAAAAAGAGGCTCCTCGACTAATTTCTTGCGGTCCGACCAGTGACTCATGATTTTTCGAAGCGGCAGGAAAGTCTCAATTCCTCTTTTGTTCAGTTCCCGGTCAAGCAGTTTTTCGTGCCGGCTTTTGGTATAAAGGGCAAACCAATGGGAGGTATTCCATTTGCGGTCATAGGCTTCCTGGCTAAGCACGGGCATTTCTTCTAATACATTAATCATCGCTTTAACCTTTCCCCGTTTTTTCAATCCTCAAGTTGAGACTAGCGCAAAATCAGCTTCCGCTCGGCCACAACCAGAATTGGATTTTAATCTAGAATTCCCGAAGCAGCTTACGAATCGTGATTATTCATCCGCTCCATAAGCCAGGCATCCAGAATATCTTTCTTAAACCGCCACTGACCGCCGATCTTAGTCGCAGGAATCTCACGTTTTTTCAAAAGCCGGTAAACCGTGACTAAGTGAAAACCGAGGTATTTCGCGGCTTCCTTGGGGGTCATGATCTGGGTGCGCTCTGGACGTCTGAATAGATTGTCTTTCATCTGCTGTAGGTCTTCAGAACTGCGTTTGTCATCTTCCATTGTTCTACCTATTTAGTGTTAGTTAGATACTTGAGTGTTAAAGTTAGAATCTAAACGTAAGGATACAGTATTTTTATACTTTGTCAAGTGTTGCTATATATTATTATATCGTTGATCTAATATTAACCCATTGATATTAAAGAGGTTACTAAAAATATAACGTACAATAAAAGATTGTTTTTGATAGTATTTTATATATATTTTTATTAAAAGGATGTATTTGATCTATATTCGACAATCTCACAGATTGTGATTTTTGTTATTCCGGCCGACCAAAGGGAGAGCCGAAATCCAGAACTTTGGATTCCCGCTTAAAACGTGCGGGAATGAAACCCTTTACAAAATCACAACTTATACGCTTGTGGAGTATAAAAGGACTTGGAAGTATCCAATTGCGGAGGGGCTAAATCTCAAACTGAAGGCGAAAGTGAAGTTGGCTCTTTTCAGATGCCGTTAGAGGAACGTCACCTAAAGCCAGCCCCCACTCGGTTCGGGCATAAAGATCTCCCCAAAGGCGGAGTCGCAAGCCGCAACCGGCGCCAAGTAGGTACCGCACCTGCATCCTTTGCTGGGATCGGGAATAAGCCTGCCCTGAGCCCTGGTCAAAAAAGGCCACAAAGTTGAATCGATCCTTTAAGGGCTGATCCAAGTACGGCAAGTGCCAGGCAGAGGGCATTAAAAAAAGAGGGGTCACATATTCAAGGCTAATCAGCAGCCCAGTCTCGGCAAGGAAATCACTTTCCGGATAGCCACGAACGCTTGAAGCGCCCCCAAGCGGCAAAGCCTCTTGGGAGGGGAGCCCTTGACCGGAATATTGATAAACCATCTTTAAAACGGCTTGAGTCCCCCAGGGCATTTTTTGGTGCCTTACCAAGGACAATTGCGTACGAAAAAAATCGGGTTGGGGGGAATCTTGTTCCACTGATCTAACGGTAGCGCCAAACGCAGGAAGACCTAATGAAAAATCATTAGTCAGCTCTGTCTTACCCAGCCGGTCTTTCTCCTTGAGACTAGGTGAAAGACGCAGCACACGAAACCTTTCCTGCAGGTAACGTTGGTCAAGCACGCGGGTCTCGTTTTGTTTGAAATCAAAGACGGCTTGAGCCCCTATCTGTACTGAACAGAAAGACCATTTAAAAAACTTCAACGTTTTCTGCACTCCCAGGGAATAGGTCGTGGAAACCGCGTGGACCTTATAGCGCTTGTAATGCTTCTCAGGACGGACAATCGCGCGGCTCCAGCCGCCAAAAAGTTTGCCCTTAAGAGGCGGAAGAGGCAGGAGATATTGCGCCGCAAAAGTATAGAAATCCCTTCCCGCAAACACTCCGCCAAAGAGCGTGTCGTCCTTTGCTGTCGCGTTATTATGCCGGGCAAAAAGACCTAACCGTGTCCGGCCTGAGAATTCACCGCCGTGGTTATCCCAGGAAGCCCCTGTGTGAAAAGGAAAAGTATCTTGGACATCCAAGACGAGGTCTGTTGAACCAAGAAACGGGCCCGGACGAAGAATGGCCCGGACATGACGGTCCTGGTTTTCATTGAGAAGGGCCAGAACTTCCTCCAGTTTTCTGGACTTAAGGAATTCTCCCTCATTAAAATTGACGTAAGAAAGGATTTTGTCCGCTTCAAAATACCGGTTTCCTTCAATAAAGACATACCCTATCCGCCCCTCAATCACTCGAACCTGAATGAGTCCATCCCGGATTGACTGGGGTGGAATGTAGGCAAAACAGGTTAGATAGCCGTGCTTCAAGTATTCGCGTTCAATGCCAGAAGCTAACCGTTTTAATTCCTGAAAGGATAATTCACGGTTCTCAAACGGTTTCGTGATTTTCTCAAGCATTTTATCTGTAAGGGCGTCATTGCCTTCAACGACAATTTTTTTGACAAAAAAGCGGATCTCGGGAAGCGGCCGACCTTCTTCACCAGATTTCGGCACTAAAGGGATTGACTTCACCTTTTCCTGCATCGCCTGGGAAAGCAAAGAAAACTGAGTAAATCCTTCTACTCCCTGTGCCCCAAGAGGCGGCACGCCGGAAATAATAAAGAGAAGAAGAAAGAAACTCCTATTCCATTGCCATTTCTTCATTGTCGTCATTTTGAATGAACCCGTAAGAAACGTAAGGCCAGAACTGCAAAATACCCTCCTTAAGAACAAAAGGGGTTAAAGCGCTTAAACCTGCAGGCGGTTCCGGAAGTTCGAAAAACCAGTTGATATTATCCCCACCGTCGCGGCAGCCTTTAAGGCACAGCATTGGATCGAAACTATAATGGTAGCTATTCTTGACATCCACATGCGAAAGCCGCTGCTTGCCTTTGACATCGATTTTCCATAAAGCGCCTTCAAGATCCGGACGCAAGCGAAGTCTATTTTTTGAATCTCCCTGAAGTGTTAGTGTCCCCAAAATCGTCTGGGTTGAGGCGGAGTCAAACGTCAGCGTGCTGGGTTCCACGGCTTTTTTAATCAAATGATGGAATATGTTATTGCCGGTTATATTTTGATCTCTTCCGTCCAGAATAACGGTTCCGCGGTTCGCGTCAAACATTCCGCCCGTGTGCAAAAAATCCCCCGAAACCGTCATAAGACCAGGCGGGGCTATGAAAGATCCGCTTGTCAGGACAAAACTTCCGTCAATATCGATATCCCCTCCCGACGATTGCAGTTTTCCGGCACTTGAGACAATAAGACCTCCGCGAAAGTTTTGTGTTCCCCCAGAAACAAGGTAAGTTCCACCCTTCAGAGCGCTTAAGCCTTCAACGGTCACATCAAAACCCTTCGTATTCCATACGCCGCTCGTTTGGGTAAAAGTTCCCAACACGCTCAAGGATTGAGAAAGGTCAACCGAACCTGTGCCCCGGTAAATCACATGATCCACAAAAAAGCGGTTCAGATCTAACACCTGGGTCCCTGAACCATCCAAGATTAAAGTACCGCCCTGCGAAGAAAAACCGGCTAAATCCCTTACAAGAAAACTACCGGCTACAGACATCACGCTGCTTGGCGCAATAAAACTTCCTCCCTCAAGAATTAAATCCTGATTAAAATCAAGCTGCCCTAATCCAGGGACAAATTGGCCTTTTTTAAGGACGAAATCACCATCCCAGGCAGCTTTTCCGGTGCCGGGGCCTTGCACAATAACTTGCTCAGAGTCCAGAATCACGTTGGGAAGCTGCCCCGTGCCCGTGAGTTGAATGGTCCTTGGAAGTTCGCCTGTAATTTCAATGGTTGCATCGCCCCCGTCAAAGCCGCTGCGAGGGAAAACATTTCCAAAAGCCTGAATCCGGCCGCCATTCAGATTTCCATTCGATAAGGTTAAATTTCCTGTCACAAGAAGGGCATCTTCAAGCGAAATAGTTTTTGTTCCGGTCACACTCAAGGTGAGGTTATTGAAAGTCGCAAAAGTTGGGACGTCAATCAATCCTTGAGTGCCGTTCAGCGTAACTGTTCCTGACCGTGCATTAAATTGAGCTAACTCGGTTTGGATCCAATCCCCTGCAATCGAGGTGGTTCCAGAACTCGCCAGAAAAGTTCCGCCGGCAAGTTCAAACCCGCCGTGGATAGTCAGCGTGTGAGTCTTGCCGTCAAAGGTCCCGGCCTCCTGAAAAAAATCGCCATGGACCGTTAATGAACGGCTCTGCGACAAAGTGCCCGTATACCCTTTTAACAAATGGATGCCTGCCACCGAACCGCCGAAAGTTGAGTTGACCACCGAATTTTTATTTGAACTCAGGTCAAAAGTCACAAGATCAAACGGCCCCGGAAGAATACCCGTATTCCAGTTCGCTGTTTCTGACCAGTTGCCGGTTTTACCTTTCCCCACCCAGAGCGGACCGATTTCCCAGCCCAGATTATTTCCAAGGCTATTGGAAGCGGTACTCTTGATCGGCGCTTCGGAGAGATTCACGGCATCGCCGATACGCGCATATTGAATGGAAGCATTTCCTTTGAGCTCAAGATTCCATTGCCCCTGGCCGGAATCCGTAGAGCGGATCTCCACAGGCTGCGCGGGCGCGCCTTCAATAATAAGGTTCCCGTCAATTCTTTGATTTTTATCCGCTTCAAAAAAGATTTTTTTATCCGGTGCTTTAATTTCCAGATTATAAAAATGATTACTTCCTGAGACCGTGGAGTTTTGAGACGCGTCAGAAAAAATAACGGTTGAAAGATCACCGTGAAAGATTCCTTGATTCACAAAATTCCCTCTGATTTCAAACCGGGCGCCTCCGGCATTGATTTGAGCATCCGGATGAATCACGAAATGACGGCTAGCGTAAACAGCGACGCCTTGATCAAAACGGTAATTTGCCAGCTCCGTTCCTGATGAACGAAATTCTATATCTGAAGCCTTGAGGGTTCCTCCCACACGGTTTTCTCCAGCAGCGCTGATGAGGATCACGCCTTCCTTTCCATCCGCCTGTCCGGCCTGAATGACTCCCTCAAGATTCATGGCCTGGTGAAGAACCTCATTTGGCGCCTGGCCTTCTAAAAGGATCTGTCCGCCATCTGCCTGAATCACTCCCTGATTAGAAATAGCGGGAGCGATTAAGGAAATGGATCCGCCGGGCTGTACCGTTATCCGGCCCGCATTGATAATGGATGGTACTTCTGCCGGGGTTTGTCCTGTTCCCGAAAAAAGAAAGCGTCCTTCGAGATAATCCTGATTATGGATATCCAGCACAGAGGCAACAAACCCTCCCGCTTCCACGCGCGCCGTGGGACCAAATTCAATCCCGTTTGAATTCACAAGGAGGATTTTCCCATTGGCAAGGAGACTGCCTGCAATGTCCGTATGAGCATTTCCCAGGATCCGGTTTAAAGAGCTTGAATCCGCGTCCGGCAAAAAGAATTGAACCGTTTCATCCCCTCCGATGTTAAAGGATTCATACTGAATAATGGAGTGGTCGGAAGCGTTGATATGAAGGGTTTTTTCATCCACGGCTTGAAAGGACGCCTCCCCTTCCACCACTTGAGGGTCTTCAGGCAACGCATAAAGAGATGATTGATCGGTGACCAGGAGAGACAAAATCAAAATAATGAGTGAGCTGTGCTTTTGATTCATTGCATAAAGTTTATACGAAATATGCTAATAAATCAATATTTATTTGAAAAAAATTTGGCCGGGAACTAATCGCTAAGCTTCAGATCAAGGAAGTTTTTAAGTTTGCGTGCCCGTGTGGGATGACGCAGTTTCCGTAAGGCCTTGGCTTCAATCTGACGGACACGTTCGCGGGTGACGCTGAAAATCTGCCCCACTTCTTCGAGTGTGCGGGGATAGCCGTCCCCAATGCCAAACCGCAGGCGCAACACTTTCTCTTCCCGCTCACTTAAGCTGAGCAGTACATCATCCATTTGCTCCTTAAGCATCGTATAAGCCGTGGCATTGGCCGGAGAAACTGCGGATTTATCTTCAATAAAATCACCAAAGTAAGTATCCCCTTCATCCCCGATCGGGGTCTGCAGACTGATAGGCTCCTGAGCAATCTTTAAAATACCTTTGACTTTTTCAACCGGCATTCTCATCACATGCGCCACTTCTTCGGGCGTCGGCTCACGTCCCGTCTCCTGGACTAAATGCCGTGAGGCGCGGAAGAACTTATTAATGGTTTCAATCATATGCACCGGGATACGAATCGTCCGGGCCTGATCCGCGATGGACCGGGTAATCGCCTGGCGGATCCACCACGTCGCGTATGTGGAGAATTTATAGCCGCGCTTATATTCGAATTTGTCGACCGCTTTCATGAGGCCAATATTCCCTTCCTGAATCAAATCAAGAAAGGAAAGGCCGCGGTTGGTGTATTTTTTTGCAATGCTCACAACCAGCCTGAGATTGGCCGCCACGAGATCTTTTTTGGCGTGGGAAAGGATTCTTTCGCGCTTTTGAATTTCCTTAAAATGCTCGTAAACTTTCTTTTCCGGTTCTCCCAATTCATGAAGAATCTGGCGGCTGCGTTCTTCAACCTGGCCGATTTTCCCCCGGACATTGCGTTTCCTGAGTTTAACAATTTCGTCGCGGTTATGACGCAATTCTAAAAGCTTCATGCGCAAGTCCTTGATAATCTGTTCGACGATTTGGATATTCAAATTAAACTGGATCAGAAGCTCCACCAAATCCGCATCTTTGCGGGATGCCCTCAGGCGGCGGATCAAGTTTTTTAACTTCTTCTTGATCACATTGACTTTATCTTCTTCGAGCTCATCAATAATAGATTCTAAATGAATTTCACCGGTTAATATTCTTTTGGCAAGCTCCAGGATTTCATGCCGGATGGCCTTGGTCGCATAAACGGCCCGGGTTAACTCGTGTTCCGAATCTTCAATTTTTTTGGCCAAGGCGATTTCCTGCTCGCGGGTCAAAAGCGGGATCTGCCCCATCTGGCGCAAATACATGCGGACCGGGTCATCCATACGGACACGGTCATATTCCTCAATCACTTCTTTATCTTCTTCCAGATCCCGTTCTTTTGCCGGCGGCGTTTTTTCGGAGGACTCGGACTCCGAGGCCTTGGCGCCTTCAAGAGGCCGGGAAACCACTTCTATTTTTTTCTCATTCAATACTTTTGTGGCTTCTTCAATTTTATCCGGCACCGTGATTCCCGGCGGCATTAAAGAATGAATCTGCTGATAGGTCACATACCCCTGCTGATGCTTTCCAAGCTGGAAAAGCTTCTCATAAACCTTGTCGAGATTAAAGTTTTTCGGAGAAACCGGGGCCGCCGCTTGTTTTAAAGAAGCCCCGGAGGGAGATTTCGAGTGGTTCTTTTTGGAGGGGAGAAGAACCGCCACGGGCTTCTTTTTCGCATTTTTCATAGGCCGAGTATTATACGGATCCGCTTAAAAGAAGCTAGCAAAAATACCAATTAATGTATGAATATTTTTTAATCGGCTGGAATCCTGCAATCCGGAATCCTGAAGGAATTACTTTTTGGGCTATATTTAACTCCAAATACTAATTAGGGTTAGAGTCTATTTTGCTGAAGGAGGGATTGATACTCTCGAACCAGCTCATCAAGTCTTGACTGGTTCCGTTCTTTTTCGGCACTTGCAATATCACGCCTTAAGACTTCCAGTTTTCTATCCTTATTTTTTCGCCTTATCTTCGCAAGGCAATCCTGAAAAGCTTTTTCTTGATCCTCGGGCGACCAGTCCAGCGAAGCAATCTCCACAAGCTGTTTTTTCCATTCTTCTTCCTGGACCGCATTGAGCACCTGAGACCAGCCGAGTTTCCCCTGCGCCGTATTCGCCTGAAGCCATTGAAATAATTCCCTGGCCTGCGGGCTTTGAAAATCATTGACCTCAAGCGATTGAAAAGCTTCCTGACGCAAGGAAGCTTCTTCAACAAGCAGCGCAAGGATTAAAACCTCTTCTTGGTGATTCGACAAAAGTTTTGCCCGCAACCGGGGACTCTTTACAGAACCGCTCCCGGCCGGTGAGAAAGATTTTTTTTCTCTTTCCAGCATTTTATGCTGAAGTTTGGCCAGCTCCGCGCGCAGTGAATTTTCGTCGAGCCCCAATGCCCCAGAGAGCTTTTTTAAATAATAGCTCAACAGCACCGAATTTTTAACTTTCACCAGGGTCTCAAAAAAATCATTCGTCATCTTCACAAGGCTTAAGGGATCCTCGCGGCTGTGCCGGCTAAGCGCGCTCTCCAGTTTATAATCAAAAAAATCCTTGGCCTGATCAATCAGTCCCTGAAAAGCCTGGGGCCCTTTTTGGGCCAAAAAATCATCCGGGTCAAAGCCCGAAGGCATCCGGACCAATTTAACACTCATCCCCGCTTCAAGAAAAACCTCCAGCCCGCGAAGCGAAGCCGCTTCACCGGCTTTATCCCCGTCATAAATGACCACCGCTTCATCCGCAAAACGCTTCAGGACCTGAACATGCTCTTCAGTCAAGGCAGTTCCCAGTGTCGCAACGGCTGTTTTAAATCCCTGGCTGTAAAGTCGCAAAAAATCAAGATACCCTTCGACCACCATAATTCTTGGATGCTCGCGGTCAATGTGTTTTTTGGCAAGGTCGAGCCCGAAAAGTTCCCGGCGTTTATGAAAAATAGGATTTTCAGGTGAGTTTAAATATTTGGGGCCTTCCTTTTCATGAATGACCCGGCCGCCAAAGCCGATCACTTTACCCTGCAAATTCCGGATCGGAAAAAGAACCCGTCCCCGGAAATTGTCATACAGCTTCCCCTGGGCTGACCGCTGAATCAAACCTGAGCGGATGAGAAGGGGTTCAGCAAACCCCTTTTTACGTAAAAATTCAAAAAGTCCCTGCCAGGCAGGAAGGGCGTACCCAATTTTAAATTCCTTTGTGATTGTGTCATCAAATCCCCTTTTTTTAAGGTAGGCGCGGGCCGCTTCTCCGCGTTCGGGATCAAGCCACTGGGCGTGATAATATTCCGCGGCTAACCGGTACGCTTCATAAAGCTGTTCTGTCTCGGACGGCCCCTCGCCTTTGCGAGAAGTCGGTTCAGGCAAACGGATGTGGGCACGCTCCGCAAGCTGCCTTAAAACTTCCGGGAAACTCATATTCTCATGCCGCATCAAAAAACTGAAAACATTGCCTCCGGCTCCGCAGCCAAAACAGTGGAAAATCTGTTTTTCAGGGTGAACGGTAAAAGAGGGCGTTTTCTCCTGATGAAACGGGCAGCAGGCTTTAAAATTCCGGCCGGTCCGTTTAAGGGGCACGTATTGGGTAATGACATCCACAATATCGTTGGCGGTCTGGACTTGATCAACAAGGTGGTCTTCGTAGCGCATGAATAATCTCCGAGCATGAAATCATACCAGAACTCAAGACCAATTTCTGCCCTGATTTCTTATTAGCTGTTTCGTAAGTTTCGTGCAGGGCCTGTCGCCTCCGTTTCCCCAGGATTCTCGTCAAAGCACTTTTCACATATAAAGCAGTGTCGTGCGAACCTACAGCGAGTGGATAAACACCTCCAAAGATTTAACAATATGTTAGCAATGAGAAGTGGCTGTGTGAAAAGTGCTTTTCCTCGAACCTGGGGACCGCCCCTCGGAGGCGCCACCCACACGAATCAAATCGTGCGAATCCTACTGCCCTGTCACACAAATTCTTTTGATCTTGTCACTCCTGCGCAATTCGCTCCCGGCAACCCAATCCTTTTCTTTTGCTCTATCCTCAGATTTAATCAGATTCAAAAAGAGACGGGTGACGACAACGGGGGGCTTCCCCAGGCGAGGAAGAAACTTTCCGCAAAAACCAACTCTCTTAGCATTCAAAAAAACTTGATGCTTTGGAGAAATAAAGATGCCTGTTGATTTCACAATGCCTTGCTCTATGCGGAAAGTTTCTGAGGAGTCCTGGGGGGCCCGTTGGCGGCAGGCCCCGTCTCTTGGTCGCGATTGCTGGTCATACAATCTCTTATTAGAAGATTAGGTTTTTTTAGAGGAGAGACCGGAGGCTTGAATGGGGTGAGTCACTAATTGATGGATCTTTGGGGCTGTCTGGGCAAGTTTGTAACCGGTATAGGATGCGTTGTTTTCATAAACAGGTTTCATCAACTCAAGAGGGCTTAGGAGAAGGCCGGCTGAAAGGAAACTCAAAAGCAGGAAAGCATAAACCACACCGCTCATCGCGCCGCCAATCACTTTAAGCTGGGAAGAGGTTTGAGCAGTAATGATCTTTGCCAGGAATTGGCTTATAAAATCTACGCCCCACCAGAAAAAAACCGCCGCAATCAAAAATCCGGCCAATTCGATCCAGGCCTGGGGCAAGAAAACCGCGTAGGTTGAAAGGAAAGTCGTCACCTTGGCGTCAAACTCCAGGGTAAGGATAATCACCGCGATTAACTGCAGCGTATCCCCCAACACCAGCATAAACCCTTTTCGGATCCCGTGGATCAATCCGATCACAAGGGCAATCAGTACGAGCCAATCAATCCACTGCGCGTGGCTAAGAATTGACTTCCACGCCACAGCCTGGGTGATTCGCTCAAACCATTGTGATATCCAATCCATTTTGGCCTCCTAAGAACATATCGCCCTCCAGGGCAAACAACTTAACCCGAACCATTTGCCCGATCATTTCCCGGGAACCTTGAAAGCAAACCTTCAGGTAATTGGAGGTCAATCCTTCCAGAAGACTGCCCTGACCTGTTTCCTGCTCCACAAGGACTGGCAATGTCATTCCTACATAAGGCAGCCGGACCTCACGCCCGAGCTGATTTCCAAGCGCTATAAGGCGATTGACACGATCCCGGATCACCGCCGGCGCAACATCGCTGAACCTCGCCGCAAGCGTACCCTCCCTGCGGCTGTAGGGAAACACGTGACATTTTAAGGGTTTCACGGACCGGAGCAAATCAGCCGTATTTTGGAAATGAACTTCTTCTTCACCCGGGAAACCGGCCATTACGTCCAGCGTCAGAGAAAATTGCGGCATTTCAGATTTCAGGCGTTCGATCAGATCCATATAAAAGGACCGCCGGTAGCGGCGGTTCATGCGCTCTAAAATTGTGTCATCGCCGCTTTGCAAAGGAATGTGCAGATGCGGGCAGACTTTTGGAATCGCGCGAAGGGCTTCGATTAAATGAGGTTTGATATCCGTGGGTTCAATCGAACTTAAACGCATTCTTTCAATGCCTTCAATTTTTTCACAGGCTTCAAGCACATCCACAAGGTCCGGCTTTTCGGGAAAGTCAGCGCCCCACGCGCCCAGCTGGATTCCCGCGAAAACCACTTCCTTGTAGCCCGCATCCCGAAGCCTTTTAACCTCTTCGACAATCTCTAAAATCGGCCGGCTGCGCGAGCGGCCGCGTACCATCACGACCTTGCAAAAAGTACAGGCGTGGTTACAGCCATCCTGAATTTTGACAAAAGCCCGGCCATTCCCCGTCGTATGCGAAATCGAAAGGGGGGCATATTGGTGCCGGCGTTTTCGTGAGGCATTCTCATCCTGAGCCTCGGGTGAACCGCAGCCCGCAAGAATCCGGTCCGCAATATCCGACTTTTCATGATTGGAAAGAATAAGATCTACTTCCGGAAGTCCTTCAAGTTCGCTGCGGTTTCTTTCGACAAAGCACCCGGTAACGATAATCTTGGCGCCCGGATGGTCCCGCCGCGCGCGCCGGATCCAGTATATATTCTCGCGATCCGCGGCTTTGGTGACCGTGCAGGTATTGATGATCACGAATTCACAAAGATCCTCCTGCTTCCCCTCCCTCACCCTTCCCTCTCCCCCCTCAAGGGGGAGAGGGTTAGGGTGAGGGGAAATACCTATACGTTCAAGGGATTCCCGCATGGCCTGGGTTTCGTATTGATTAACTTTGCAGCCTAATGTGATAAATCTAACTTGATTTGACATAGGTAAAGTTTTAATGCCAGCACAACACCTAAAAATGCGGTATCAATCCGTAAAATAGATCCGCCGAGGCTTACTATTTTACATGAAATCCCTTTGCTTTCACTTTGATTTCTTAAAAATTCAATTTCCCGCGCGTCAAAACCGCCTTCCGGGCCAAAACATAGATTACAAATGACCTGCCGACCTGAAGCCGCCTCCTTGTCAACTTCCTCTAACCAGCGCCGGAAGGGAACGGCGTCCCCACAGGGGTGAAAAATAATAATTTTTTCATTAGGCGAAATCCGGCCAACCGCCTCTTTAAGGGTTTGCACGGGTTGAACAAGGGTAAGTTTAAATGCCCCGGATTGTTTCGCGGCTTCTTTAACTTTTTTCTGCCAGCGGGCAAGAACGCGCGCTTCATCTTCCTTGCGGATTTTGAGCGTGCTGTTTTTCGTCTGGATCGGCCAGAATTCCTCGACACCTATTTCCTGAGACTTTTCAATCAGAGCTTCGAGAACGCCTTTGTGGGCAAGGGCCTGGAGCACCTTAATCCTGACTCTGTTTTGCTCCTCAGGAGAAACGGTTTGGGTCACTGTTTCAATCACAAGGCTGCAGCTGCCGTGAGCCTCAAATTTTAGGATCTTGGCCTGGGCTTCTTTGCCTAAACCATCCGTGACAAGGCAAGAATCTCCCTCAGCAAGCCGGATGATTCGCTTAAGATGGTGTGTTTCCTCAAGGGACAAGGTAATAAACTGCCCCTTTTGGATAATCGGTTGGGATGAAAAGAAACGGCGTAAACGCCTCAATGCGCGAGCAAAAACCTTTCGTTATTTCTTGCCGGCTTTTTTCTCCGAAGCGGCGCCCGCCTGGGCCTCGCCTTCCGCCTTCTTGCCGCTTTTCTTCGATCTTACGACATTGGCAGCCTGAAGCCCGCGTTCGCCCTGGACGATGTCAAAAGTCACTTCCTCTCCTTCTTCCAGTTTCTTATAGCCTTCTCCCTGAATCACAGAGTAGTGGACAAAAATATCCTTTTCCCCGCCTTCTTTCTCGAGAAAACCGTAACCTTTGACATTGGAAAACCACTTCACTTTACCCTTTTCTGACATTTCGATCCCCCTGCTTTCGTTCTAATCTGAACTTTTGTTACTTTACTTTTTGCTTCAATACTAATCCTGCCTTAAAAACAACGACCTTTTTTTCCGGAACGGAAACCTCTTGGCCCGTTCTTGGATTCCGGCCAATCCTGCCGCGGCGGTTTTTGACCTTAAAAACACCAAAATTCCTTAACTCCACCGTTTCTCCCCGCTCCAGGCTTTCCAGGATCACGTCCAAAGTTCGCTGAACGATCTTTTTGACATCAATCTGGGTAAGATTGGTGTCATTGGAAACCTTCATGACAATATCTTTCTTAGTCATGTATTCACCTCCTGTTAGACCGAGGCCCATTGCCTGAGTTTTTTTAACTAATTGCCTTACTTCAAGTTACGTAAAAAAGCTAACAGATTAAATTTTATTTGTCAAGGGCTTATTTGTTATAACTTATGGTGCCATTAGAGGTTATAAAGAGGATAGAACTTAAGAGCGGATTTTAACGGAGTTCTCACCCACAAGCTTTTCAAGCTCCTCGAATAGCTCATCCGTGGCAGAAACCTTATATTCGTCCCCGGAATGGAGTACTGCTGTTTTTCCTTTGGGGTCGCGAAAAGCCAGGTACACAGGGATATGGCCCTTGTGGGATTTTAAAATACGGCAAATGTCCTTAAGCAGGTCTGATTCAAGGCCGGCCGTGTGCAGGTCAATGGAAACCATGCGTGTGAACCGCTTTTTGACCTCATCCAGAGGCACTATTTCTTCGGCAATGACTTTGGGGATATCATCACGGGAATTGATTTTACCCCGCACAAAAATCGTGGCGTCTTTTTTCACCAAGGCAGCCGCGCTTTTGTAAAGTTCCGGGAAAACCACCACTTCACAGGAACCGCGCAAATCCTGTAAGGTTACAAAAGCCATTTTATCCCCTTTTTTGGTGACGATTTCCTTCAGCTGATCAATGATTCCGCCAAGCGTCACTTCGGATTGGTCCCGGAATTCACTTAAGGTATCCGTAAACGCAGTCGCATAATTTTTCAAGACCTTCGCGTAGGTTGAAAGCGGGTGGGAAGACACATAAAAACCAAGAAGCTCCCGTTCGTTGGCAAGCTTCTGGCTTTCAGGCCACTCGGGAATATTGGGCATTTCAAGGTCACCACCGGGAAAAGAGTCTTCCGCGGTTTGACCTCCCGCAAAAAAAGAAAGCTGGCCGCGGCTGCGGTCTTTTTGGACATTGGATCCCATCTCAAGCGCGTGGTCCACAACCGCCATTAATTGGGAACGGAAAAGGCCACACTCATCAAAGGCCCCGCATTTGATCAGACTTTCAAGAACTTTGCGGTTACACACGCGAAGGTCCACCCGCTGAGTAAACTCCGCAAACGCTTTAACCGGGCCGTCTTTTTTACGGGAAGCCAGAATGGATTCAATGGCCGTACTGCCTACATTTTTGACCGCTGCCAAACCAAAACGGATGTGATCATTCACACAGGTAAATTCCGAATAGCTTTCATTAACTGACGGCGGCCGGACTTCGATCCCCATTTTCCGGCACTCTTCAATATAACGGACGACTTTGTCGGTATTGCCCATTTCTGACGTCAAAAGCGCGGTCATAAATTCAATCAGGTAGTGCGCTTTAAGATAGGCCGTTTGGTAAGAGATCAGGGCATAAGCCGTGGAGTGGGATTTATTGAAGCCGTAACCTGAGAAATAATCGATCAGGTTCCAGATTCGCTCGGCGACTGTCAAGGGAATACCTTTTTTTTGAGCGCCTTCGACAAATCCCTTCTTCTCCCGGTCCATAATCTCGGGGATTTTCTTTCCAATGGCACGCCTTAAAGAGTCGGCCTGAGCCAGCGTAAAACCAGCCAGGTCACTTACGATTTTCATGACCTGCTCTTGATAAAGAATAACTCCGTAGGTTTCTTTAAGGATTGGCTCCAGCGCGGGGTGGTCATATTTGATTAAACTGGGATTATGAATGCGGCGGATAAAATCATCCACCATTCCGCTGCCAAGAGGCCCGGGGCGGTAAAGCGCAAGCAGCGCCACCAAATGGTCAAAACAGTTGGGTTTCATTTTCTTTAACAGATCGCGCATCCCCGAACTTTCAAGCTGGAACACCCCCATAGATTCGGCGCGGCCAAGCATTTCATAGGCGGGCTTGTCGTCTAAGGCAAGTTTCTCAAGGTCCATTTCAATCCCCCGTGTCCGCTTCACGATTTTCAGGGTCTGATCAATCATGGTGAGGGTCTTCAGGCCCAGAAAATCCATTTTTAGAAGACCGATTTTTTCAAGGTCTTTCATCGAGTACTGGGTTGAGACCTGTTCATCCGCTTTAAAAAGCGGGACATGCTCGGTAAGCGGCGTGTCTGAAATCACAACCCCTGCAGCGTGCGTAGAGGCGTGCCGTGAAAGGCCTTCCAGGGACTTAGAGGTTTGAATAAGCTGCGCGATCCTCGCATCCGTATCCACAAGCTCTTTAAGTTTGGGCTCGCGTTCAAGCGCCTGCTGAATCGTCATGTTAAGTTCGGTCGGAATCATTTTGGCAATCCGGTCTACATCCTGATAAGAAATCCCCATCACACGCCCGACGTCGCGCACCACCGCCTTAGCCGCCATCGTTCCAAAGGTGATAATTTGCGCCACGTTTTCGGTCCCGTATTTTCTGCGGACATAATCAATGACTTCTTCACGCCGCTCATAACAAAAATCAATATCAATATCCGGCATGCTTACGCGCTCGGGATTCAGGAACCGTTCAAAGATAAGGCCGTGATACAAGGGGTCGACATTGGTGATACCCAGGGCGTAGGCCACAAGGCTTCCGGCCGCGGATCCCCGGCCCGGGCCCACGGGAATCCCGTTTTCCCGGGCATATCGGATAAAATCCCAGACAATCAGAAAATAACTGATATAAGCCATTTTGCTAATGACCGTAATCTCATGCTTAAGACGCGCTAGATAATCAGCCGGAATTTCGCCGTTAAACCGGGCCTTGAGCCCTGTCAGGCAAAGCTCTTCCAGGAACCCCTCCAGTGTTTTTCCGGGAGGCGGATCAAACCGGGGAAGGTGCGTCTTACTAAAATCAAGCTCCAGGTTGCACCGCTCCGCGATTTCAAGCGTGGTTTGAATCGCTTCGGGAAAATTCTTAAAAAGGGCCTTCATTTCTTCTGCGGATTTCAAATAGTACTGGTCCCCCTGATACCGCATCCGGTTGGGTTCATCAAGCGCCGAGCCCGTTCCGATGCAAATCAAGGCATCGTGCGACTGGGCGTCCTGACGGTAAATGTAGTGCGAGTCATTGGTCGCCACCATTTTAAGGCCGTAGTGCTTGGCAAGTTTTGGATATTCCTGCATAAGTTTGGGCTGAGGGGTAAGCCCCTGGTCCATAAGTTCCAGAAAGAAGTTTTCCTTACCAAAGATATCCACAAACTCTTCAAGCGCACGCGTAGCTTCCTGGGGCTGTTCATTGTAGACATAATAAGGAACCTCCCCTTTAAGGCATCCGCTTAATCCGATGAGTCCCTTGCCATATTCACGGAGCACTTCCTTATCAATGCGCGGGCGATAGTAAAATCCTTCCAGATACCCGATGCTTGTAAGCTTCATTAAATTGCGGTATCCCGTTTCATCACGGGCGAGAAGCGTGAGGTGAAACGACGCTTCCTTAATACCGTGCGCCTGCTTCTCAAACCGGGACCCGGGAGCAATGTAGGCCTCCATCCCAATAATGGGTTTAACCCCCTTCTTCATGGCTTGAGAGTAAAACTCAATGGCGCCAAAAAGATTGCCGTGGTCCGTCATGGCAAGCGCGGGAAATTTAAGTTCTACGGCCCGCTGAAGAAGGGCTTCGATCTTGGCGGAGGCGTCTAGGAGGCTGTATTGCGTATGGCAGTGAAGGTGGACAAAATCAGCGTGCGGCATTACTCCCACTCAATCGTGGCAGGCGGTTTGCTTGAGATATCGTAACAAACCCGGTTAATCCCCCGGACTTCATTAATGATGCGGTTGGATATGCGGGCAAGCACCTCGTCCGGCACGCGCGCCCAGTCGGCCGTCATCCCATCCTGTGAAGTCACGGCGCGCACCGCGGCCACGTTTTCATAAGTCCGTTCATCACCCATTACACCTACGCTCTGGATCGGTAAAAGCACGGCAAAAGCCTGCCAGATTTTCTTATAAAGTCCTGCCCGCTTGATTTCATCCAGCACAATCCAGTCCGCCCGGCGCAGAAGGTCCAGGCGCGGTTCCGTAATGTCTCCGATCACACGGACCGCAAGTCCGGGACCGGGGAAAGGCTGTCGATCCACAATCTCGGAAGGCAGGCCCAAGGCGCGTCCTACTTCGCGCACTTCATCCTTAAAAAGCTCCCGAAGCGGCTCTACCAATTTAAATTTCATCCGGCTTGGCAACCCGCCCACATTATGGTGGCTTTTAATGGTGCTCGTGGGGCCTCCGTGCACAGAAACCGATTCAATCACATCCGGATAAAGGGTCCCCTGGGCTAAGAAAGGAACCCTGCCTAATTTTTTGGCTTCGCGCTCAAAGACTTCAATAAAGGTTCTCCCGATAATTTTTCTTTTCTTTTCAGGGTCTTGAACGCCTTTCAGATTTTTGAGGAACACCTTCCGGGCATTCACGAAACGCAGGTTCATTTTAAAATGCTTCTGGAACATTTCTTTAATCCGCTCCCCTTCGTTTAAACGAAGCAGGCCATTATCCACAAAAATACAAACCAGTTTCTTGTCAATCGCACGATGAATTAATGCGGCCGCGACGGAAGAATCCACACCTCCGGAAAGCCCCAGCACGACCTTTTCAGAACCAACCTGCTTGCGAATGGCCGCCACGGATTCGTGGATAAAAGACTTAGGCGTCCATTGGCCGCGCAAACCGCAAATACGAAAGAGAAAATTCCCGAGGATCCTGGATCCAAGTGGCGTGTGGACAACTTCCGGATGAAACTGGACCCCGAAAATTTGTTTTTGAGGATTGGCAATCGCGGCCACAGGCGCATTGGGGGTATGCGCAAGCGCCGTGAAACCGGCGGGCAGTTTGTCGAGCTTGTCCCCGTGGCTCATCCAGCACGTAAAGGTTTTAGGCAGGCCGTAGAAAAGCCCTTCGGCTTTATCCACTTTAAGCTCTGAAAAGCCGTATTCGCGCTTTTCCGATCTGTGGACTTTCCCCTTAAAGTAATGGCCGATTAGCTGAAGCCCGTAACAGATGCCAAGGACAGGGATATTAAGATTAAAAATGCGCAAATCCGGAAACGGCGCTTTCGCGCCATAAACATTGGCAGGCGACCCCGAGAGAATAATCCCTTGAGGGTTTTCGCTTAAGATCTGATTCAGGGGAGCGTGGTAAGGGAAGATCTTGCAGAAGACTTTGTGTTCCCGGACGCGCCGCGCAATCAGCTGCGTGTATTGGGAACCGAAATCGAGGATGATAATTGTTTCATTCATTTCCCCATTCCGACCCGCTGCGCGGCTTGAAAAAGTTTTCCTTCGGTACGAATAGCGGGCGCAATCACGATTTCCGTAAGCTGCATTTCGCGCATATTTCGCGCGCCGACATTGCCCATACAAGTCCTCAAGGCGCCCACAAGATTTTGTGTCCCGTCGTCAAGCTTGGCGGGTCCAAAAAGAATTTCTTCCAGGCTTCCTGTGGTCCCGACCCGGATTCTGGTGCCCCGGGGCAGGTTCGCGTGTGGAGTGGCCATTCCCCAGTGAAATCCTTTTCCTGGCGCTTCCTTAGTGCGCGCAAAGGCAGATCCCACCATCACGGCATCCGCGCCGCAGGCAAAGGCCTTGCAGATATCCCCGCCCGTGGACATGCCGCCGTCCGCGATAATCGCAACATGGCGCCTTGTTTTTTTAGCATAGACCTCCCGCGCCGCTGCACAATCCGCAATGGAGGTCACCTGCGGAACACCCAGTCCCAAAACGCCGCGCGTCGTGCAGGCGGACCCGGGACCAATCCCGACCAAAAGCCCCGCGCATCCTGTTTCCATAAGTTCAAGCGCCACTTTGTAAGTCACACAATTGCCAAGAATCACAGGGATTTTCATCCCCTTACAAAACTTATAAAAATCCACCACATGATAGGCTTTGGCGATATGCGTTACCGTGGTGACAGTTGATTGCACCACAAAGATATCCGCGCCGGCCTCCTGGGCAATCTTGCCAAATTTTTCAGCCCGCTGCGGAATGGAACTCACCACACAGGGCACATTGGCTTTTTTAATTTCTTTGATTCTTTTAGTGATCAGTTTTTCTTTAATGGGTTCAACATAGAGTTTTTGGACAATTTCTGTGGCCTTCTCCGGGGTTGCGTTAGTGATATCTTTAAGAATTGATTCATAATTTTCATACCGTGTATAAATGCCTTCGAGGTTAAGTACCGCAATGCCGCCGAGCTTTCCCATGGCAATGGCAAAACGAGGATCCACCACGCCGTCCATTGCCGAGGCGAGAAAAGGAATGGCAAAGGTTTTGTCGCCTAGCTTGAAATTAATATCCACTTCGTCAGGATTGAGCGTCACATCCCCGGGGACCAGGGCAATTTCATCAAAACCATAGGCACGGCGGGCTTTTCGGTCACGGCCGATAAATTCAGACATACTTGAGCTCCAGAAATTTGAGGGTTAAAGCAGGATTTTGAATCCGAAATTGAATTTGTGTGCGTGAAGGGTGTTCCATTTGCGGTATCATACAAAAAGCCCTTTTGCCTGTCAATCTTTGCAACAGCATTTGAGTTGTGGCGGGACCCGTCGCCAACGGTACCACCGGAATTTCGTCAGACCTTTTCGCATAAAACCCGGCATTATGCATCCAATGGGCATTTTAATTTCTCCAAGGCTTCGAATCTTGTTATCCAAGGGAGTTGGCTTGGCGAAAAGCTCCTCCTCACCCCGGTCCCCCGCTGGCGCCACCCGCCGTCGAAACTTAAAAAGCCATTGTCCTTATCTGAAGTGACGTCGCAATCCCACACAATCCGGAGCTTTGAGCGAACGGCAACATCAATCCTTTTCTGCTTCTCATCATGCTACTGTGTCACGCCAACGGAAAAAATTGCCAAAGTTGGGATTTTAAATTAGTATGCCCCCTTAAGAATCACAAAAATATGCTAAAAGCCTTTCGAAAAAACACAAAAGTCATTGTCTGGTCCGTGGTGGTTTCCTTTGCCCTCTGGGGAGCCTATTCTGTTGGAACCCAGTTTCAAAAAGAAGGGCGAGTGGCCGGGGAAGTTTTTGGCCAGGATGTCAATTTTCAGGATTTTGACCGCTTTTACCGCGCCAACCAGATTTTTTCGTTTACTGGCAAACCCATTGATGACCCTGAATTTTTAAAGCAGCAGACGTGGCAAAGCATCATTTTTTGGCGTGAAGCCGCCCGAAGGAAAATCAAGATTGCCGATGACGCGGTGCGCTCCGAAATTAAAAGGCTGCTTGCCGCGGAGGGGATACCGAATGTGACGCCACAACTTTACCAGCGCTGGCTATCGGCCACGGTGCGGGAAACGCCTCAGCAGTTTGAAAAGCAGATTCGGGAACTTTTACAAATTCAAAAATTGATTCACGGGATTCACGACCAGCCCGTCGATCTTCCCACACGGGAAGAAGCCCTGAGGCAATTTCTTCTGGAATCCCAGAAGCTTCAGGCAGAAGTTGCTCAATTTGATACGTTCGAGCAAGCCACTAATTTTTACCTGAAGGCCAAATTGCCCCAAAGCTGGGCAAACGAGGTTAAAAATCACCCCTCGCTTAAAGTCACCTCAAGCGGCATAATTTCACTACGCGATCTTATACGGGAGTGGCAGGTGTCAGAAGAAGATGCCCTCAAGCTTTATAAAAATTCCAAAAATGCCGTTGCAAGCCCGATCCCCACGGGCACCCTGTACTCTGTTTTTTATTTAACGGATAAGCAGGAAGTCACTAAAGCGGAGTTTACGGAAGAGCTTAAGGATAAATATCTTAAGCAATTAGAAAACGAGCGGAAGAACCATCAATTCTTTCAGTGGAATCTTGAACTGCAGCAGAAGGCCAATCTAAAGGATTATCTTCCCCGGGCTGAAACCGCCGTTCCGTCCGCCAGCGCTAACTAATCTCGCCCCGGTCGTGCTTTCCCAGGTGTTTTTTCTTATCTTTCGAAGGGCCTTTACGTTTTGCCTTAAGAATCCCTACCCCAAGGAGTGACAAAAGCAAAAGGCCGGTCCCGCACGCCAGAATCATAAAGATCATGCCGATCATGCTGACCGTTTGGCTGGTTGCCCGGAGAGTAAAAGTCGAATAATTTTTTTGAAAATCCTTGGCGGAAAATTTCCAAACCGCTTTTCCTTTTTCTGTTTGCTGAGCATTGGAGGAAACAATTCTTCCGGGCAGTAACACTTCACTATTAAAGCGAATCGGAGCAAGGTATTCGTCTTCTAACTGGAGCTTGATTAAATCGTTGATTTCAGGCTCTTTCAACAATTCTTCGCGGCCCTGATTACGCCTTTTAATCTCTTCTTTCAGGTCAACCGTCAAAAGCTCGATCAACCCGGCAGTTTCAAATACCTCCTCATAAAGAAAGGTTTCGGTGAGCAAGCCCTTGACCCGTTGAACGCGGATACGATTTCGGGAATAAAGACTTTGTTCATACGGCGGCTTGATGCCTGCCTCTTCAAGATGCTTTTTGTCATCCGTGTCCCATTTTTTTGCGAGATCTTCGCCATTGAATTCATAATCGGGCGGAATGACCTGAGCGGGAAGGAATTTCCCCGTCGCGACCCGGTGGTAGTAAACATCGGCCAGGATGGTTTCTTTGCCCTTGGTTTCCCAGGCCTTTGCTTCCCAACCCGGTCCTGTGGGGATTTTAAACAGGTGGCCTCCCCTTCCATTAATTTGGGTCTCGCGAATCACGGAGCCGTCCGGGTGCACCGTGGTTTTGAAGTCAAATTCGGTTTCAAAGCAGCCGGAAAGGAGGAATAAGCTAACAGTTAAAAAGAGCCACGTCAGGGGTCTTGGAATTATCTTTTTCATAGTTCTTATTGTATCGCCACCCAAGGCTTGGGACTTAAAAACTATTATATATTGCGCGCAGGGCCTGCCAGCGGGATATCCCCTGATCTCGTCGAAATGCTTTCTGCATAAACCAGGGTATGGTGTATTCACTAGGAGTGGCAATATTCAGCAAAAATTTGAGCTTGCGCATAACAAAAAGGTGGCTTTTGCAGAAAGCCTTTCTCCTCGACTGCGGGAATACCCCGCTGTCACCCGCGCAAGTAAGCCAAGATTCGCGGGGGTGACGCCACCGAGGGGCGTTCCCAGGTTTGAGAAAACGAACTTTTCACACTAGCCAACTCTGGCAGCAAAAGCACGTCAAAATGTTTTGGGGACATTCCCACTCCCTGTCGTATTCACAATACCCAGACCTATGTGTGAGAAGTTATTTTACGAAAATCCTGGGGAAGCGGTGGCGGCAGGACCACCACGAATCATCTCCTGCTAGGTTTGACAAAGAGAACTTTGAATTGCTATACTCGCACTTCTTTATGACAAAAACAGTTCTCGAATTAGCAAAACTCATCGAAGGCAGTGTCGTTGGCGACGAGAATCTGGTGGTCCAGGGGATCACCAATATGGAATCCCCCGCCCCCGGGCTTATCACCTTTGTCCAGGATGAAAAAGGGCTCCGTAAACTTGAAGCAACTCTGGTTGCTTGTCTCATTGTCCCGGAAAATATTCTCTCTTCAAAAAAAACCTTAATCCAGGTTAAAAATCCGAAGGCCGCATGGGCTCGGTTGTTACGAGAGTTTTATCCTGCTCCGCAATACTCACAAACCGTGTCGCCCGAGGCTTCGATTGCTAAAACGGCCAAGATCGGCTGCGGTGTCACCATTGAACCTTTTGCGCGCATCTCAGAATTTGCGGAAATTGGTGACGGCGCTGTCATCCGCAGCTTTAGTTTTGTGGGTGAGAAAGTCAAAATCGGCGCCAAAACCGTTTTGCATTCAAACGTGGTTATTTATGAAAATTGCGTTGTCGGAGCATCGGTCATTATTCATGCGGGAACCGTTGTGGGCGCGGACGGTTTTGGTTATGTGGCCACTCCCGCAAACCAAATCAAAGTTCCCCAGGTGGGAAATGTGATTATTGAAGATGCTGTGGAACTCGGGGCCTGTGTTGCCATTGACCGCGCAACCGTTGGGTCCACAAGAATCGGGCAAGGCTGTAAAATTGACAATCTCGTCCAAATCGCCCACAACGTGACTGTAGGTCCTCACACTGTGATCTCCGCACAAACCGGGATTTCAGGCAGTTCCAAAATCGGAACGCACGTCACAATGGGTGGCAAGGTCGGCGTCGGAGATCACGTTGAAATCGGCGATTGGGTAATGGTGGGTGCCGGTGCGGGATTTCCTAGCGGTAAGAAAGTTCCGCCGAAACAGATTGTCTTTGGAGAGCCGGCGCGGCCTTATCAGGAAGCCCGAAGGCAAATTGCGGCTCAGTTACGTTCCGCAGAGATGTATGACGAAATCAAGAAACTCAGGCAGCGTGTGACGGAGATTGAGAAAGAAATTAAAAAGAATGTACATGGTATTTAGTACATAGTACTTCGAAGTACTATGTACGAACGACGATGTACGATTTAATCGCGGTTCCTGCCAATCAGACTCAAAAATTCCTGCCGTACACGTTCAGAATTTCTGAAACTGCCCAGCATTGCGCTTGTAATAGTATAGGAAGTCCGCTTTTCAACTCCCCGCATGGCCATACAAAGGTGAAGCGCTTCAATCACAACTCCGACGCCGCGCGGTTTTAAGAATTCCATTAGGCATTCCGCGATTTGGCTGGTCAGGCGCTCCTGAACCTGCAGGCGCTTGGCATAAACTTCAACCACCCTTGGGATCTTGCTTAACCCAATGATTTTACCGTTAGGGATATACGCCACGTGGGCTTTCCCGTAAAACGGAAGCAAATGGTGCTCGCAAAGAGAGAAAACCTCAATGTCTTTGACCACCACCATTTCATCGTAGGGTTCATTAAAAATCGCGTTGTTTAAAATTTTATGGATATCCTGACGATACCCCTGGGTCAAGTACTTGAGCGAATGAGCCACCCGCTTGGGCGTTTTCAAAAGGCCTTCCCGCTCCGTTTCTTCCCCCAAGAGCCCTAAAAGCTCGCCCACAATTTCCTCCATCCGCTGAAGGTCCTGCGCCTTCCCGGTGTGCGGTAAAAGTGTTTCGGACATAGCGTCCTCCTTATGTTGATTTTTAGACATGCGAATGCTGCTTTTCAAGCGGGATTTCCCGAATCCTCTGGACTGTTTCGCTCAAAAGAGCCACTCCTTCTTCAATGTCTGTTTCCGTCGTCGAGCGCCCGAAACTAAACCTCAAAGACATATTGGCGGTTTCGTCAGACAACCCAAGCGCTTTAAGAACCCGCGAAGGCTCGCGGGATCCGCTCATGCAGGCCGATCCATTGGAAGCGCATACCCCTTTTTGATCCAGGGCAAAAAACAAGGCTTCCCCGTCAGCATTTTTAAATTGAATATTGCTCGTGTTCGGCAGCCGCTCAGCCTCTTCGGCATTAATCGCGATATCAGGAATCGTTTCCTGCGCGCGGCTTTCAAAAAGACCGCGAAGCCGCAAGAGTCTCTCAGATTCCGCTTCCATTTCGCGAAGTGCCATTTCACACGCCTCGCCCAGGCCTGCGATCCCAGCCACATTTTCCGTTCCGGCTCTCCTGCCCCGCTCTTGAGCCCCGCCTAGAATTAAGGGATGAAAAGGGGCTCCTTGGCGAACGTAAAGCGCGCCCACCCCTTTGGGGCCATAAAATTTATGCGCGGAAAGCGAAAGGAAATCAATCCTCGAATTTTTTAAACGGATCGGAATTTTTCCAACGGATTGGACCGCATCCACATGAAACAAAATACCGCGCGCTCTCACTTTCCCGGCAATCTTAAAGGCCGGAAATACGGCGCCGGTTTCGTTATTGGCCGTCATAATCGAAACTAACGCCGTTTGTTCCGAGAGACATTCGTCTAGTTCAGCCAGATCCAGCAGGCCCTGTCGGTCGACTTTAAGCCAATGCACCGTGTAACCTTCTTTTTCCAATTGCCTGAAAACCCGATAGACGCTTGAATGCTCTACAGAGCTTGTCACAATTTGTTTTTTATCCGGGAAAGAGGCTAAGGCAGAACGGATCGCGGTGTTATTGCTCTCGGTGCCGCCGCTGGTAAAAATAATCTCGTTTTCATGCTCAGCTCCCAATAGGAGGGCTGTTTTTTTTCGCGCTTCGCGGACCGCGCGCGCAGCTTGTTTGCCAAGGCCGTGAAGGCTCGACGGATTGCCAAAATGCTCCGTGAGAAAAGGCTCCATTGCCGCCCGAACTTCGGGAGCTAAGGGAGTAGTGGCATTGTAATCAAAATAATAGGTTTTCATCTTCGATTAAAGGGTGGAAATTGACTTGCGCCTCTGGCGGGAAGTCAAGGAATGGCGTTATTATGCCACGCGGGACGTCAAAGTCAATACGAGCGATGGTTCTAAAAAGAGCCTATTTCTTGGCGCCTTTTTTGCGGTAATAGCGGTGGTAGGTCTGGTAATAGTGCTTCGTATAGCCGCCGTAACGCTCTTTTTCCATATCCACGCGGTTTAGAATGGTTCCGATCACTTTCGTCCCGGTCTTTTCAAGCTGGCGCTGGGTATGATGCACCAAATCGGCCGGGGTCTTTCCGGAGGAGATAATCATAATCACGTGGCCAATCATACTTCCGATGACAAGTCCATCACCAATGCCGGTTAAGGGCGGGCAATCAATAATGACACGGTCGAACCGGCGCTTGGCTTCAGCCAGAAGAATTTTCATCCGTTCCGAGCCCAGAATCTCAGCCGGATTCGGAGACACAGGCCCGCTCACAACCACAAAAAGATTTTCCACGAAAGATTCTTTGACGACGGAATCAAAATCAAGGTTACTCGTTAGATAGTTAGAAAGGCCTGTGGTATTCTCAAGGCGAAACTTTTTATGAGCCACGGGGCGCCTTAAGTCGGCATCAATCAAAAGCACTTTATTGCCATCTGTGGCAAGAGAAACCGCAATATTCTGAGACACAAAAGACTTTCCCTCACCCGGCAAACAACTTGTCACAAGCAGCGTCTTAAGAGAATCGGCGGATGCGGAAAAATTGATCGCCACTCGCAAGTAGCGAAAGGCCTCAGCTAATTCTGATTTTTCATCCGAATCCGTTATCAGCGGGATTTGATCATCAGCGATCTTCTTTCCGCGCAATAAAGGAAGAGGGCCAAGGAAAGGAAGCATAATGCCCTTTCTTTCCAGGTCCTCCAGGGAATGAATCGTATCATCAAAATAATCGACCAAGAAAATGAGGATCAAACTCAGGAGCAATTCCGCAAGCCCTGCAATCAGGATGATGCGCGAGCGATCGGGCCCAATAGGAGCTTTGGGAATGTTCGCCTCTTCAATCACACGCCCCTGGCTTACCTGCATCCGGCCTTCAGCCTGTGATTTTAAATTCTCAATGATCCTGTTTTTTTCGGCACGGATACTTTCTTCCAGGAATTTAAGATTGGCTCTTGCCTTGACCACCACAGGATGTTTCTCCCGGTATTGACGTAACAGCGTCGTTAAGTCGGCTTCCTGCTGATTTTTCTTATCCCGCAGCTCGCGCAAGGTTGCGTCGGTTTGAAGCGCCGGAAGATTCTCAATCACTTCCGTTCGCGTCATTTGCTTTACGCCCCCGAAAGGATCTTTAACGGTAATCGTATCTGTGGTTTTTCCCTCCTGGGGAAGCCAATTTAAAACCTCCTTGGCATAAAAAAGGGAATATTCAAAATTCTTCTGGATAAACGCGCGCGCCACCGAATTGGCTAAATCAGCGGCGAGCTTGGACTCTGACGCAACAATCCGTATGTTAAAAAGCCGGCTGCCGCGGATTCGGTCCACCCGAAGCATGGACCGGAGTCTATTGACCGCAAACTCCTCGCTGTCCGTCTCAAACACATCCATTAACCTTTTTTCTTTCACCACAACTTGCAAAACCGCATTACTTTGCATAATTTCAATCTGTGTCTTGTAATAATCTTCCGTCCAACTTTCAACTTCAACCTGGTTTAGGCCCTGCTTCTCCTGGACAAAATCCAGGCTGGGCCTTTCCAGAATCAACTGAGCCACAGCCTGATATTGATCAGGCAGCTTAGCCACATAAATCGAGGCGAGGGTTACCGTAATAATAAAGAAGGTGAGGATGACATAAAAGTTCTTTTTAAAAAGAGAGAAATAATACTTGTAGTCAAAAGGCTTTTCAGCGTCGTCCATCAAAATGCTCGTTTCTCTTCCCATTGCTAAGGCCATGGCTCTCACCCCTATCTAATTTTGCACGGCGCCGTCAAAAAAGGCTCTCCATGACATGAATAACATCCCCTGATTCAAGGTCAACATCCTGGCTTTTTCCGCTGATAATCGCGTCCGCGTTAGCGCGAATGATCCGGCTTTTATCCGAAGTTTTTCGCACAATTTTTATTTTTTTAATATTGGCGATATCTGAAAATCCCCCGGCGAGCGCAATGGCCTGGAGAAGAGTTAATCGCGTACTGCCTTCAGGAAACGTATAAGTCCCCGGTTTTTTCACCTGTCCAAGCAAAACAACCGAGCTTTGTTTGAACCGCAGCACTTCAATCACCACTTCAGGATCGACAAGGTAATCGGCACCCACAAGCCGCGCGATTGTTTTTTCGGCATCAATCACACTTTTACCCGCAATCGGAATTTTCCCCACAAGCGGCAAGGTAATATTGCCTTCGGAACTAACTTCCATTTCCCCGCCCTTGAGGTAATCATCTCCAGGATAAATCGTCACTTTGATACGGTCTCCCTTTTGAACCGTATAGGAATCTTCCTCGTCAGCTCCCGAAAGCTGAGGCTTAGCAAAAGTATTTTGCTGAGCACCGACCCCGGGTAACGGAACCTTCGGATTCGCTTCAACAGCGAACAATGGTGCCGGTGCCAAAGATAGAGCAGCTAGAAGTGCGGGCATTAGCCCCATTCCCATGATACGCCGCAAAAAATGTTTTTTCATAGCCAGCCTCCCTAAAATCTCAAATCAAGTCCAACTGAAATGATATGATCAATATAAGAATCCTGTTTTTCATCCCCTGTCCGGAAGGCGAAGGTGTAATTTATCCTTGCCCGCATCCAGCGATTGATCAGATAGCTGTAACCAAACGAAAGAGGATAAGTAAACTGCCCTCCGCCACCGCTGCCGCCTACCCCACCGCTGCCGCCACCAATGCCGCCACTGCTACCGCCACTGCTGCCTCCCGACGATTCATTATTGGTAAAGGAAAAACTTTGGTTGATATTCTGCGTGATTTTTTTTGTCAATCGCGTATTGATTGAAACGGCCAGGCTGTTATTGTAAAAGTAGTCGCTGGTCTTACTCGTTTGGCCCGTATTTCCCACGGGATCCGAAGTGCTGTTTTGCAGGGAAAATATATAATTCAGGCCGAGCTGGGTTCGCGGCGTTGCCTGCCAAATGTATCCCACCCCGGAAGTTACGGTATTGATCGTACTGCCATCTTGTTTAAGCGGAGTCTGGTGACTGTACCCGATATCTGCACTGATGGAGGATTTATTGGTAAGTTTTCCGAAATAGCCGCCGTGAACTTCGTGGGAATTGGCATTTCCTTCTTTTGTTCGGATCCGGTTGGCGCCAAAACTATATCCCAGGGAAACACGGCTCTTGGGAGTAATATTATAAAAAAGACTCGGTGACATGGTCACCTGCCAGCTTGAATCCTGGTCAAACTGTTCCTGCGAGAAATAACGGTTGGTTAAACTGAAATCACCATTGAATGAAAGTTTCCGGGTTAAAAGATAATTGAGTGAGGTCTGCTGATTGGAATCCCACCGGATGCGCCGGTTATCAATTTCAATCGTCCTGTCACTGGTGCGTGCCACGCGGGAATTAATTGAATGGGAAAGTTTCTTTAAATACTTGCGTCGGTACCGGACACGCTCCTCCATCCGCCAAAAATCACTTTCAGGGAACTTGATGTTCCATTGCCGGCCCCATGAAAGCTCCGTTCGAAGGTCGGTCTTCCGCCCGGAAAGATCAATTTCCGTATTTTGCGTAAGATCCAAAATCGATTCTCCCTTGGCGTGCCCCGGAGTATCCCGGTTGATATTGGAGTCATAGGTATAGTCACCGCTGACTCCGAAATGAATACGATCTCTTTTGGGGAGATTCAGCAATTCCTTTTTAAGCTTTTGCAGTTCAGCCTTGATCGTCTCCTTTTCCTTTCCCTCCACCTTGTCCATTTCGCCTTCTTTTTCCTTTAACATTTTTTCCATTTGATCAGTCTTTTCCAGCTGATCTTCTTTTTCAGTATCCTGCTCTTCCTTAATAAGTTTTTCCTGAAAATCTTTCAATTCATCTTCGCGCACCGGATCAAATTTCTCGGCTTGTCCAACCACCGCCCAAACATCACTCGTTCCAGCAAGGCATAAAATCAGTAGCGCGATACACGCCCCATAAAGGGCTTTAAAACATCTTCGCGAAATATCCCAAAATCTCATACTTCCCCCATCGCCAGGTTTTGTGGAGCCGTCATTACTTTCGGAGAGCCTCCGAGAGCGATTTGTTCAAGATTTTTTTTCGCATCGATAAAGTCAGGAGTTACCTGCATTGCCTGCTCAAATCGTTTAATGGCCTGCTTTTGATGACCAAGCTGCCATAGAGTATAGCCAAGGTTATTTAATGTTTTAGACCGCAAGGTCTGTTTCACGCGGCGGAACGTCACATCTAGTCCCAGAAGAAGCGGCAAGGCTTTCTCGTACTGGCCAATTTTTAGATACATGCAAGCCATGTTGTACCGCGGAGGGATGTAATCGGCATTTTTCTGGATTGATTCCTGATAATATTGAATAGACAATGGATATTTTTCATAAAAACCCATCAGATAGCCCAGCACCGCCGAGGTGTATTCATCACTATGCAGCCGCTGCCCGGCTTCGGCATAATCACGGGCACGCCGAAGGTCTCCAAATAAAATATAACAAGTTGCTATCCCCGAATGCGTCCAGGGATCCTTAGGTTGACGAATCAAATTCCTCTTAAACAAATCAAAAGCGACGTGAACCCGCCTCGCACGCAGCTGCCGGAACGCCAAATCCCTCAAGCCCAACTGCGGCACGTCTTCCAGCTTTTGCCTTAAAATACCAAACTTCGGGTTGGTGGCATAGTATTCACCGGCCTGAGTTAAAAACTTTTGAGCCTGGACACGGTCCCCGACATCAAAATGATAGATAACCCCTTGTTCGATTTCGGCAAGACCGATCCAGGATTCCATCGCGGCCTTGCGCTCCAAAATATTTTCCCGGGCCTTATCCGAAAGCGACTTGTACTGCGAAAGGGATTTTTCTATGTCATTATTTTGATAATAAATATCGGCCAGCTGGGCAGTCAGCCCAAGTTTTAATTCACGGTCGATTTCCTTCTCATCCAACAGGGCAAGCATCATCTCAGCCCCCTGATCGTAACGGGACTGCAGCTTATACATCCATCCAAGATAAAACTTTGCTTTCTGGCGTAGATGAACATCCTGGGCCTTATCGAGTTTGCGAAAAGCGTCCTGAGCTTCTGCAAGAGAGTCCATCGAAAGGTACGCGAGCGCCAATTTAAATTGCATTTTTTCCCCCATCGGGGTCCCCTCATAGGCCGGAAGCAGCTCTTTAAGCTGTGCAATTTGGACCGAGCGGTTCTTCATGGAATTCAACCGTTTAAGCAAGCCCGATGCAATTTCTCCTTCCTTAGCTCCGCCGGAACGGCGCAGGACATCCGTAAGCAGCCGTTCGGCTTCCGTCAATTTCCCCTGACGGATGAGGATGTGCGCCAGGGCAATCTTGACATAAGGGGCTTCGGAACTTTCCCGGTAAAGTTCCAGATATTTGCGGTAAAGCTCTGCGGCTTCATCAAGCTGCCAGTTTTTTTCATTTTCTTCGGCCTTGGCAAGGAGAATCTGACTTGAAATTTGAAGCGGCTCTTCCTTCTCACGGAAAATTACATTGTGGAAATAGTTCCAGAGTGAAACCAGTCCATGATAAATCCGCCTTAAAAAGTGATAGAAAAAATCCGCCATTCGAAGAAGCGGCAGGCGTTCGGAAAGTTTAATTTGGGCCACTTCCCCTAAATAGATTTTTGCGCGGGAATAGCCTTCGCGGTCAATCGCCTCATTGAAGGAACGAACCGCAAGCTCCAAAAGCGCGAGACTTTTAAAATCAATGTCTTCCTGCGTGGCTTCGTCAACGGCCAAATCCTGAACCAATTTGCGGTAGACCGTATTGGAAATTTGGGATGCCTCTTCGGCATTTTCATCTGTCGTTTCTAAAGCGAGGCCTAAATTTTCCAGAGAATAATCAACCAGAAAGTGAGCATAGATAAGGAAGGTAACGGTTGTGAGTGAAATGATCAATCCGAGTAACATCAACCACTTTCCCAGCTTGGGCATTCCTAACCCCCGATTTTTCTTAACTCTTCATAAGGAAAAGAGTTATCTAAATCAAATGATAGCTGATGATAGTGAGAATTGTCAACCCGTGTATTAAATTAATTTAAGGAGTTTTAAAAAGCATCCTATTGATCACAGGAAGGCTTAAAAACCACCTCTGCAGGTCAAGTTTAACCCTGGAGTGCCGTAAAGGAACATATTATGGCAGAAGCAATTACGTCAAAACCAGATCAGCAAAAAACAACTCTTTTTTCGCGGATTACGGTAAGACTTACCATTCCCCTTTTGACCCTGGCCGCCATCTTTACCGCTCTTCAATTGACCAACCAGATGAACACGATGAATGAGTACTACAAAATCGAAAGCCGCCTTGCCTTTGACAGCGTGGAAAAGGCACTTGCTGAACTCGCGAAAGATCCTGAAAGCATTTCGGATCCGCAGGAACTCAAAAAAAGATTGGACCTTGCCACCGGAAACTTCAGGATTACGCCCATTCAAATCTTTGACCTTTTCAACCGAGCACCCCTTTTTGAAGACGAAAAAAACGCCTGGAATATCACCGACTACCAGGCAATGGAAAAAAGCCTTCGCGAGAAGCAGCTGGGGAAACCCTACTTTGTCACCATTGATAAAATTGCCAAACGGCTTGTGGCTTATATTCCGGTTGAAGAGTTACCTGAAAAACGGTTGTGGGTAGCACGGACCTCCTTTCCCCTGGCGCATATCAAGGATGCTTTAATCAGTTCACGCTGGACACTAGGGGTTATGATTTTTCTCATCTTATCGGCGGGACTTTTCATTGGCCGCGGGCTTGCCAAATCCATTGTCAACCCTATCCGGACTTTAAACGAAGCGACACAGGAAATTATGGAAGGCCATTTGGGTAAAACCGTCGCCATTTCAACAGGGGATGAAATACAAGCGCTGGCAGAAGTCTTTAATCACATGAGCGAATCTTTAAAAGCGATGAAGGCCCGGGCCGAAGATGCCAATCCCCTGACTCAACTCCCTGGAAACCAGGGAATTTTTCATGAAATCAACCGGCGGATTTATGAAAAACAGAAATTTGTCATGTTTCACACGGATCTGGACCGTTTCAAAGTCTTTAATGATACCTACGGATTAGCACGGGGGGATGAAGTTATCAAAAAAACTGCCAATCTCTTACGGGAAGTAGTTCAGCTCAAAGGATCGAAAGATGATTTTATCGGCCACCAGGGCGGCGATGATTTTATGTTGATCGTCAAGCCTGCTCACGCAAAAGAATTGGCAGAATACCTTATCGACCGCTTTGATAAGGAAATCGTCCGGTCGGTTTACCGCAAAGAAGACTACGAACGGGGATACATTCTGGCGGTAGACCGCCGCGAAATGGCCGAAACCGGCGCCGAGGAAGCCAAACAGGTTAAATTCCCGCTTCTGGCGATTTCACTGGCAGGCATTACAAACGCTAAAAGGGATTTTGCTGATTACTTTGACTGCCTTAGCCGCTCGATTCCCGTCAAAAAAGAAGTCAAAAAAGCCGTCCAGAGTTCCTACATCATCCAGGAGTAATCAAAGCCGGTCTTCTTTTTGAAGAAGGTAAAACCGGCGGCGGGCATCTTCATAGCCCGTGGTATAAAATATAAATTTTTTGATAAAACCCGGATTGAATTGAAAAATACGCCGGTAATGCTTAATGGCAAGCTCTTCGAACCGGCTTGCCTGCCGGGGATCCTTGGATCTTTCAGCGGCTTCAAGATAAAAAACACTGGCGGTAAATTCGCCAAGGTAAAAATTCGGAAGAGCTTCCTGCATCCCCCTGAACGTCTGCTCAACCTCTTCGACTTTTCCCGCATAAAGAAACATTTCCGCCCGGCGGCGGTACCGCAGATGTTGGAAAGGCTCCAGCCGGATCGCTTCGTCCAGAAAGAAAAGGCTTTGCTTGAGCATGGAATCATTCGGATTTTCGAGATAAAGATTATAGTAATAAGATGCGAGCGCCTCCGGGTAGTGCGCATTAAAAGGATCAAGCTTCATGGCTTTTCGAATAGGCCCCTCATCATTCCTCCGCTCTTGAGTGAGAGTAAAGGCAGTGAGTTTTCTGGCAGAAACAACACCGCTCAACACAGATAGAACTAAAATGAACCACACGGCAAGAATTCCGGGGAAATGAAATGGTTTTGCTCTCTCACCCCTCTCTTTTTGCTCTTCACTTTCTTCAACTCCCAGTGCCCCTGCGCCAAACCCCATACAAGCAAAAGCCAGCCACAAGGTAGGTGCCGCATAATAGACTGAATCCACAAGGCCGTGAAAACTCAAGGCCGCCACGGAAAAAACTGAAGCTAAAAGAAGATAGCAAACAAAATAGCTCCAGGTTCGCAGGGCACGGATAACTCCGCTGACCATAAAAGATAAAAGAGCAAGCAAGAAAAAACCAATACCAGGCAATCCGGTCTCAGCCCACATCCACAAAAAATCATTAAAAACAATCCCCGGCATGTCATAAAAAGGCGGCTTGTGAAGAAACAGCCAAGCGCCTTTTAAATTACCGAGCCCCACTCCGAAAAGTCCTTGGGCTGAAATCACTTGCCACGCCGCTCCCATAGTCATCGAGCGATCGCCATGGAGCTCTGTTTCCGCAGTAAATGTCGGCAGAACCGTTTCAAGTTCCTTTAAAACGCTTTTCATGTTCAGGGACAACAGGAACAAGATGATCACCGCTGTGGAAATGCCAAATACCTTGACGGCATATTTTTTACGCTGATGCGAAAAAGAAAAAAAGATACTGAAAAGCAAAAATGCAGCGCTGAAACTCAAGATGCCGGCGCGGGACCGGGTTAAAAAAAGCGCTCCGGCAATGGCACAAACAAAGCAAAGGTTTAAGACGATCCAGCCGTAAAGCGCGGACCGGTGAAGGGTTTCATCTTCCTTAAAACTCAAGGCGTAAAAAGCTAAAGCGAGGGCATAAAAGGCTCCCGGGAAGAAAAGTTTTACAAAGTCATTGGGCTGAAGAAAGTTCCCTACCCACGGAACTAAGCGCTCCACAAAAGGCAAGGACCCGGAAGACCAAAAGTAGTTAGGATTTGGCGAAGTGGATATGACAAAGATTAAATAAATCGCAAGGCCGGCTGAAACCACAACGAGAAACTGTATGAGAAAAAGTCCTGTTGCCCGGCTTTGAAAAACTTCCCGGGCAATAAGATAAAATTGGGCGGCTGTCACAAAAAGGAAAAAAAGATTAATCCGTTCATTCCACGAACCTGCCGGCTGGTAAAAACCCGCCCAGTGAAACCATTGGCCGGCCGCCTGGATAAGAAGCCAGATCAGGAACAAAAGAAAGAAGCCCTTCTTGGCAAAATCCCATTGAATCAGACGGATCAAAAACCAAACAACTGTTCCGCCCGACAAAGCGATTTGAATCGCAGAGGCCGGAAGAAAGGAAAGAGATCCTAGAGACGAGAAAATCAAAAGCAGGCAGCCACAAAGAATCAAACCCAAAATAAGTCGCAACATTTTGGCAGTAAATAACATAGGATCTGTCAGGAATAGTAATCGGAAAGACGGGAAATGTAAATCGAGAAATCCCTGAATTTAGAGGGTTACTTTGGATTTTTCTGTTTCTTCGGCGAGAGTTTCTTTCCGCAGGACAGCCGATCTTTTAGAACATTGAAACGAGGAGGAAATGAACTCATCAGATATCCGGCTGCTGAAATGGCACAAGACCTCGGCCTCAAGGTCAGGGCAATGCACATCTGTCGTAAGAGGCGATAGATGGAAAGTGCCATGGATATCATCTCCCTGCCGCGTCGCTGTGACAACATCCTCAAAAGCCGGACATTCGTAACGACAACCGTTCGCTTCGCTGCCGGGAGATCCGGTAATTGTAAGTTGTCCTCCCCCCGTTGTTTTAAGATGCACATTTTCAATCCGGATATTATCACTTAACTTGGGTTCGGCTCGATCCGCAAAGCAAACCGGCTCGCCGGAACAGGAGATGTTGCAAGTTCCGTCCACTTTAAATCCGCTCGGCGGGGTAAAGGTACCATCCACAGTGATCCGCTGCCTGTTGACATAAAGGATAGGCGCAGTCACATAGGCGCCCTCTGCTTCAAACTTGAGATAGGCCGCACTCACAACCCGATCCGACGGAATAAAACGGTCAATCTCTACACTCGCCTGTCGATTGACCGGCTGTTGAGACAATAAAGAGTGCCTGGGAACCACACTGCCCGTGCCGGTTGTTCCCCCTTGCATCGCGTTGCCGGTAACTTTAATGTCCACAGGGGTTAAACATCGCGAATCATTTTCTGGTTTAGCTATCACTGTGACTGGAATAGCAATCCCGGAAACCTCCGTCCCGCCGCCTGATCCTGTAACACATATTCCATTTGTTTCAAGACATAACTCGCACTGTCCCGGACACGGGCAATCGATCGTCGTTTCGGCGCACATATTTTCCGGTTTACACATAAGATCAATTGTCATCTTGTAAGTTTCTGGCGAGAGCCCGGATTCTTCGTCCTTCTGGCAGCATTTGTCCACTTCCTCGGAATACATCTGCTCACAAAGATTGTATTCCAGCTTCATTTCTCCGTCCTCAAGCGGCATAGTAATATCTTTCTCTTCATAAATGACCTCTCCGTTGCAGTTTCTTACTCGCATCTCGCATTGGGGCGAGGGGACACATTCGCAGCCTTTGATTCCTGCAGCTTCGTCTGGGACCGTACACGTGCAATCCCCGCCAGCGCATTTGTCCGGAGCATACCGCGCACAAGAATCTTCATTTTCTCCCGTATTAACGATGATCCCTTTGTCTGTACGTCCTGGGTCACATTGCTCACCATCTGTCGGTATCACATCCCCATCCCCACAACCCGTGCAACACCATTTATGGCCGACATCTAATTTACATTCCGGGCATTTTCCGAGAATCTCGTCGATTTCTTCCTCGGTCATTCCTTCCAAAACGGTCTGCCAAAATTCGTCTTCCCTTTCCAGAGCGCACAAATACCCTATGCATCGAAACCGTATTTCACAGCAGTCTCCGATTCTATCGGGCGTGCATAAGGGTGCCAGATGCGGAGCAATGACCGGTATAAGTTTTTCCTTTATCTCCGCTGCCATTTCTTCTTCAGTGCCTCCTTGAATGCGAAATTTATTTTTCCCCAATTTTGGGTCAAAGGTAACATTCAAATCCACGATCTCACCAGCGCACTTGGCCGAAACTTCCCCTTCCAGGATATCCAGCTCATCTACGCCTTCACCCGCAGCCCAAGCCTGCTTTTCTCCAAGCCATCGGGCAATCTTTTCCGGCCAAGCCTCTTTTTCTTCCTCACCCGCCGGGGGATTTTCTTGCCTTCTTGCAATAGCTATTTTGATTTTATTCGGCAAATTTTCAAACCCTGCCGCAAAAGCGGCTGCAGCGTCAGGGCATTTGGCAGCCCCTCCCACACAGTCAAGAAAGCAGCATTTATGCTTGTTCCCATTGTGGTCTCTCTCGCCCGGCATGTGTCTAATACACATTCCGACTTTTCCTGTTGGTTTATCTTCTTCATCCAACGTAAGGCAGTTTTCACCCTCTTTTGCCTGATCATCCTTTTTGTCAGGCCTCTTCAAGTTACCCTTATCATCCAATGGAGGACCACAAAAATTGAACCCTTCGGATATGATCAAGTCAATGCAATCCTTGCAAGGAACTTTTCCGATCGCATCGGCCAATTTACCCTCTCCTGCCCAGTCGATCCCGGTAACCGGTTTTATCACCGCGCCAGCTCGGTCCCTTTTCCCTTCAGCTTCTTCGCGCAATTTATCCGCCTCCTCCTTAAGCTTCGCGGCATCATTCATGGCATTTTTCATAGCCTCATTAATATCCTTACTCTTTCCAAGCATCTCAACGACTTTGTCAGTGATATTAGAATCCCGTATCACATCGTCTTTATTATTAGGGTTTTTAATGAAAGGCACATTGCCCCATAAATTTACCTGATCCTGCAGTTTTTTCTTAGCTTCTTCCATTGCATTTTTGGCGTTTTGATCGTTAGGATCAGCGTCTGCTTTTGCCTTGGCAGCCTTATATGCGTCGAGCGCCTCCTTAATAAATTTTTGATTATCTGGCTTGTTAAGTGTTGCTAATACCCCAAATGCGTCTTTCGTTAGACACCTGTTTAAAATAAAACAATGCGCGTCTAACTCCTTATCAATTTCTTTTAACCTTTTGTAAATTTCCTCCTGACGTTTACGCAAGGCTTTCACCTTGTCAATAGCGGCTTTTCTTGCCGGACTATCTTCACAATCTTTACAACGCTCACACCTATCTCCCATGCAAACGACTTCTTCATTAAGGCATTTGTTTATATCGACCATCCATTTGGGCAAGGGATCAGGCGGCGTTTTCTTTCCAAACACCTGGCAAAGACCATCTTTCACGGTCTTGCCTTCAGTTAGGTATTTTCCGTCCGGGTCCACATAGGTTGTTTTAATTCCCAATTTTTGGCAAGCAACGGGATCTGTTATAACGTAGTAGGGCTTATCATTCCTGTCTTTACGAAGATCACTGATGATCCCCAAAAACTGCATATCTTCAAACTCACTTTGTTTAAGACCTCTTTCTTCATACACAATACACCCCGACTTCAGAGGCCCTTCAACTCGGCAGGGACAAACGGGAGCTCCGCCACCGCCGCCTTGCGGTGGCCCCCCTCCGGCAACACCCCCTGCAGGAGGTGGATTCACGTTAGCAACGGGTGGATTGGGGTTCCAAAAGATATTGGGTCCAGGATTAAACGGAGGGCCTGGCCGAAAAAAACCGCCGGGGCCAGGGGGAAAACCACCAGGACCGGGACGGGGCGGAAATGGGAATCCTCCTGGAGGAGGCGGAGGTGGCGGCGGAGGCGGAGGCGGCGCAACGCATCTGCAGTTTTGGCATTGCTGGCCCGCAGGACATGCCAGGCCTGGGGCTCCGCATTGAGCGCCCGGCGCGGCCTGATAAACACAAGCATTATTCACACAACTTTTTGTCTGACATGCTTTGTTAGGACAATCCCCCGCCACAAGACAATCGACGCACTTACATTGATTGGGTTCACATTTTTTATTCTGAGGGCAGTCGGGTTTGCAGAATTCGCCCTGGACTGGCACAATACCTTTGGTGCAAAGAGCCGGTGTTTTGCATTGGCAGCCTGCGACATCAGCCACGCATTCTTTTGGAGCAGGACATACCCCTCCGCATTGAACTCCTGCCTGACCTTCAGGGCACGCAGGAACACATTTACACTTTTTCCCATCCGCTGTGGGCTGGCACACTTGTCCATTGGGACAGCCGGGTCGGCACTGGCCTGCCTCCGGCTTCAGTTGGTCACAATCGGGCGGGCCGCATGCACAAGCTCCTCCGGCTTGAGCTTTGCAAGCCTGCGGCTGGTTTAGGGCGTCATTCGGGCAATTTCCATTGCATCGCGGCGCTCCTGCTTTGTCGCATGGCGTTATGCACTGGCATTTGTTCCCCACTGTAGCGCATTGCTGGTTGACATCGGGACACTTCCCGCCGCACTGAACTCCTGCCTTGCCCACAGGGCATACTTTTATGCATTCGCATTTAGCTCCATCCGCTGTCGGTTGACAAACATTTCCTGCCGGACATCCCGGTTGGCATTGTCCGCCCACTGGCACTTGTGTATCGCAATCCGGAGGACCGCAAACACAATCTCCCCCTTGAGGTTTACACGCCTGCGGGCGGTTTTGGACATTCGGACAATGTCCACCACACTGCGGCTTACTTTTTGCGCATGGCGTTACGCATTGACACAGGAGTCCTACGGTAGCACATTGTTGATTTGGATTAGGACATACATCTCCGCACGCCTTGCCTCCCTTCCCTACAGGACATGCAGCTACGCACTTGCATCCTCTGCCATTGGCTGTAGGCTGACAGACGAAATCTTCCGGACATCCCGGCTTACACTGGCCTGCATCCGGCACTTGTTTGTCACATTCGGGTGGGCCGCATGCACAGGTTTTTCCATCTGCGCCAATTTTGCAGGCACGCGCTTGCCCGTTCTCATCCGGACAATTCCCACCACACTGCGGCGCACTTTTATCGCACGGCGTAACGCATTGACACAGGAGTCCTACGGTAGCGCACTGTTGAATCGGATTAGGGCATACACCCCCGCACGCCTTGCCTCCCTTCCCTACAGGGCAAGCGTCTACACAGTTGCATTTTTGACCATCCGGTGTTGGTTGGCAGATTTTTCCTTGAGGGCATCCTGGCTTGCATTGACCCCCTTGCGGGACTTGCTGATCACAATCCGGTGGGCCGCATGCACAGGTTTTTCCATCTGCGCCAATTTTGCAGGCACGCGCTTGCCCGTTCTCATCCGGACAATTCCCGCCGCACTGCGGCGCGGTGTTGACACATGCGGTCACGCACTGGCATCGATCCTCCTCTACCTTGGCACACTGTTGATTCGGATTCGGACAGATCCCACCGCATTGTTTTCCTTTCTCCCCGACAGGACACCCCGGCACACATTTACATTTTTGTCCACCCGCAACGGGTACACAAATTTCACCTTGCGGACATCCCGGTTTGCATTGGCCGCCTTGCGGAACTTGCTTGTCACAATCCGGCGGTCCGCACACACACGCGCCTCCGGCCTGCGGTTTACAGGCTTGCGCATTTCCTTGTACATCATTCGGGCAATTGCCGCCGCACTGCGGCGCAGTTTGAGGACACGGCGTTACGCACTGACATTTCCCTGCTACTGTTGAACACTGTTGATTTGCATTAGGACATATCCCGCCGCATTGCCTCTGCCCCACCGGCTCCCCTTCAGGACACACGTTGACACACTGGCAACCCCGTCCGTCAGCCGTTGGGCGGCACACTTGATTATTCGGACAACCCGGCGCGCACTGGCCCCCTTGAGGCACGGCCTGATCACAAGTCGGAGGTCCGCAGGCACAAGTGTTGTTGGGACGCGCTACACAAGCTTGTGCATTTCCTTGCGGATCATTCGGACAGTTTCCGTTACATTGCGGGGCGGTATCGCCGCAAGGCGGTTTGCAGCTGCAATTTTCATCATCGCAAATCGCCCCGACAGGGCAAGCGGGCCGGCAAAGTTCTCCCTGCTGTTTGGGGCCTTGGTTACACAATCTTTCGCAAAAACATTTTCCGTCTTTAATAACGCAAACGCCGCCCGGGCAAACAAGGTTGCATTGACCTCCGATCGGACACTTGACACAATTACAGTTTCCATCGCAAGCCTGTGGATTTCCCTGCGGATCATTAACGCAATCATCCCGGCAAACGCCCACTTGCGGCTGTCCCAGTTTGGCACTGCAGGGCTGCTGACAGACACAGTTTTGATCGCAAAACCCGCCCTTATCTTTATTAGGACAATCATCTTTGCAAAGTTCACCCGCGAGCTTCGGCCCCTGGCTGCAGAGCCTTTCGCATTTGCATTGACCGTTCTCAATCTTGCAAACCGTCCCCGGCGGACAAAAACCCGCCGGACATTGGCCATTCAAAGGACATTTCACACAGCCGCAGTTTGCATTACAGGCCTGTGCCTGTCCGTTAGCGTCAGGAGGACATTGAGGCTGGCATTGGACGCCTGCGCCGGGCGCGCCGATACCCGCCTGACACGGCTGCTGACACGTGCAGGTATTTTGATCGCAGAAAACACCTAGATTTTTATTCGGGCAATCATCCCGGCAAATCTCACCATCCTGTTTTGGTCCTATCGTGCAGCGCCGTTCACAGGCACATTGTCCGTTTTTAAAAACACAAGTTGAACCTCCCGGACAATCTAAGGTACACCGGCCGGTATTGCTCGGACATGCGACACAACTGCAGTTTAAGGGGTTACAGCCCTGACCTGCAGGACAATTGGGCTGGCACTGCGCTCCGGGAACTTTGCCGCCTAAATTGGCATTGCACGGCTGGCGGCAAACACAGGTATTTTGATCGCATTGGGTATTTTGAGGGCAGTTATCAACGCAAATTTCGCCGGGCTGCTTGGGGCCTGCGTTGCAAAGTCTTTCACATTTACACTGCCCGACATTACACTGCGTCCCTTGAGGACAATCATTCTTACATTGAACGCCTCCGGGCGGCGCTCCCGCATTGGCGCTGCAGGGCTGCTCGCAGACACAGTTTTCATTGCAAGCCGCGCCTTGCGGGCAGTCATTGCGGCATAATTCGCCGGGTTGTTTGGGTCCTGCGCTGCATTTTCTTTCGCACTTACACTGTCCATTTTGAATGACACAAACGCCGCCGGGACAGGCAAGCGTACATGCATTGTTGGGCCCGGGACAATCTTTGCAGCTACAGTCCGCATCGCAGGCTTGACCTGCCGGGCAATCCGGGTTGCATTGTCTTCCTGCAGGAAGAGGCTGGCCGGCATTGCAAGACTGCTGGCATTTGCAGGTGTTTAAATCACAGGTAAGCCCGCCGCCGCACTGGGTTGTTCTGTTGCATTCCGCGCCCTGGGCAAGGTCAAATTTGCACTGCCCAGTTTGAGGATCACACGAATTCGAGGTGCAACGGTCGGCATCATCACAGACTTTGGGCGATCCACGGCACACACCGCCAGTGCAGTTATCGTTAATGGTACAGGGATCGCCGTCATCACAAAGCCCGCTTACATTCGTCGAAGTACAATTCCCGGTCGTGCGATCGCAGATAAGGCCCGTACAAATATTTCCGTCATTATCATCCGGGCATGTTATTTGGGCCCCTCCCTGACAGACTCCGTTGACGCATCGATCAGGGGTTGTGCAAGCATTGCTGTCACTACAGGTATTATTGTTGTTGGGCTTAAATTCGCAGCCGACAGCACCATCCGCTAAATCAATGCATTTATCATCCGTACAAGTATTTCCGTCGTTGCAGGGATGTTGTTCATCATCGCAAGGAACACAAACCGGTCCGTCGGGGATCTCGATTCCCGCGGGAAGGGGGTCATCCGCCCAGGTCGAGGGTGACGCAGTAAAAAAAGAATAGAAGGAAAGAAAGAAAACGAAAAGTAGCAGTGTCATCCCGGAAGGCCGCAGGCCTATCCGGGAACCATCGGTCATGGATTCCTGCTTGCGCGGGAATGACCTAGAACGTTTAACCTCTCGGTTTGTCAATCTCATCCATTTACCTTCCTAAACCACAATGTAAAGTCTACCATCTCGCCTCACGGCACAAACCCCCGGCACTGGCCATTGGCCGGATTACATTCAAAACAAACACATCTCCGGTTGATTTCCTGACAAGGCGGACACTGGACCGCATTCCCACCCCGGCAAACACCGCCGCCGCAGACATCGCCCGCCGTACACGGATTGGCGTCATCGCACGGATTATTATTATCGGCATGTCCGCAAGTTCCATCAGGTTTACAGAAGTCATCCGTACAAATATTTAAATCATCACAATGGGCATCTTGCACGCAACAAGGCGTCCCAATCGGAACACACTGGAGCTTGCAAATTTCAAAACCGGGCTGAGCGATACAAACGCCGTCCGCCCCGCGGCAGAGGGTACAATCCGGACACACCTTGGGGTTCCCCTGACAGCGGCCGGCCACGCACTGATCTCCCAGAGTGCAGGGATTCAAATCATTGCACGGCACATTATTATTTTCGACCACGCATAGATTATTCAGGCATCGCACGCCCGTACAAATATTGCCGTCATCAAGACAATCGGCATCCGTTGTGCATTCAATAATGCACTGCGCCGAGCATCCATCGTTATTGGCCACATTGCCGTCATCGCATTGCTCGCCAAGGCCGCTCTGCAAAATACCGTCACCGCAGAACTCGGCTTTGCAATCGTAAGTACAGCCGTCTTCATTTAAATGGTTATAGTCGTCACAGCCTTCTTTCATTTCCGGTGTCGGACAAATAATGCCGTCACCGCAGAACTCCTCCTGACAGGTTGGGCTGCAGCCATCGCATTTTGTGCTATTGCCGTCATCGCATTCTTCAAGTTCATCGATTTGGACAATCCCATCCGGACAGTTGGGCGGTTTAATAAACAGGCAATCCGGCCCGCATCCCGGGCTTGAATCGCATTCTTCGCCGATATAAGCCGAGGTCACACCATCGCCGCAGAATTCAGTCTTACATTGGGCGGAACAGCCGTCGTTATTATTGTTGTTTCCATCATCACACATTTCACCAAGCTGCGATTGAACGCGCGTGTCGCCGCACTGCTCGACCTGGCAGGTTGCAGAACAGCCATCCCCGGAATCGGTATTGCCATCATCACACTGTTCGTTTTCATCCGCCTGGACGGTTCCATCACCGCAATTGGGCGGCTGCTCAAAACTGCAGGTCGCGTCGCATCCGTCGCCATTGGTATTATTGCCGTCATCGCATTGCTCAGCAAGGCCGGCATTGCCCTGAGCTTCTCTCTGAGCTTCTTCAAAAAACTCTCTATTATTTTGAAGCTGACCATCGCCGCAGAATTCGATTTTACAAAATTGATTGCAGCCATCCCCATTCACGTAATTGCGGTCGTCACATTGTTCGCCAAGCTGGCTTTGCAGGAATCCGTCACCGCAGCGTTCTTTCTGGCAATTGGCCGCGCAACCGTCTCCGGATGTGATGTTGCCATCGTCACATTCTTCCAACTCATTGTCCACCGTACCATTTCCGCAACAACCCACCCCGCCACCTGCAGGACATTGCGGAAGTTCAAACTGACAACTGTCGTCGCAGCCGTCGCCGTCCTGAGGCGGAATCTGGTTGTCATCACATTGTTCTGCCGCAAAGGTGTATTCCACGGTCCCGTTGCCGCAAAATTCCATCTGGCAGTGCTGGTCGCACCCGTCGTCGTTGGCGTGATTGCGGTCATCGCATTCCTCATCCTGTGCGGAATAAGTTAGCCCGTCTCCGCAGAATTCGTTTTGACAGGTGGAGCTGCAGCGGTCAGCATCGCCATCTGCATTATTAGGACCTGTGTCACACTCTTCGCCCTGATCGGACTGAAGAATTCCGTCGCCGCAGTTAGGCGGTTGCTCAAAAAGGCACTGGCTGTTGCAGCCATCACCGTCGGCTGTATTTCCGTCATCGCACTCTTCCCCGATCCAGAATGAAGTGAGCGTATCGCCACAGTATTCATCCTTGCAATGGGCATCGCAGCCGTCGCCGGTGAGATGATTTCGGTCGTCACATTGTTCGCCAAGGGTGGAATAAGTGATCCCGTCACCACAATATTCTCTTTGACAAGTAGAGCTGCAGCCGTCGCCACTGACGACATTACCGTCGTCGCATTGTTCGTTTTCATTGGGATGAAGAACGCCGTCGCCGCAGTTGGGCGGGCGCTCGACCTGACAGAAATGGTCACACCCGTCGCCGGGCAGAGTATTCCCGTCATCACATTGTTCCCCGATTCCTGTTGATGTCAGGCCGTCACCACAGACTTCAAGCTGGCAAGTGCTGGTACACCCGTCTCCATTAATACGGTTCCTATCATCGCAGCGTTCACCCAAATTCCAGTGGGCAAGACCGTCACCGCAGAATTCGTTCTGGCAAGTGGCGCTGCAACCGTCTCCTTCAATCTGGTTTCCATCGTCACACTGTTCATTCTCTTCGTGCTGGACGATATTGTCTCCGCAATTGGGAGGCGTTTGAATCTGGCAGCGGTGATCACAGCCGTCGCCGTCCACATTATTCCCGTCATCGCACTGCTCGCCGACGCTCCCGAATTGCGTTACTCCGTCCCCGCAAAACTCCACCTGGCAGGTGTTGTCACAACCGTCATTATTATCGCGATTCCCGTCATCGCATTCTTCACCGTGGAAGGAATGCGGAAGGCCGTCACCACAAAACTCAAGCTGACAATTGGCGGTACAGCCGTCACCGCTCACGGTATTGGCATCATCACATTCTTCATTATTTTCTGGCTCCACATTCCCATTGCCGCAGCGAAGCTCATCCACTTCCGTCTGGCAGGTCGCCGAACAGCCGTCTCCATCCGAATTATTTCCGTCGTCACACTGCTCTCCGGCCGACGATTGTGTCTTGCCGTCCCCGCAGAATTCGACAAGACAGGTTGAACTGCAACCGTCGTTGGAGGAATAATTCCCGTCATCGCATTGTTCACCCAATGAATAATTTGGAATCCCGTCGCCGCAGTATTCATTTTGACAATTCGGAGTGCAGCCGTCCTGATCCAGCTGGTTGCCGTCATCACATTCTTCGAGAGGGCTATCAACCACCCCGTTTCCACAGGAAGGCGGCGCCTCAATCCGGCAATCCTTGTTGCACCCGTCACCATTAGTGGTATTCCCATCATCACATTGCTCCGCCCCGCTTGTTTGAATGATTCCGTCGCCACAGAACTCAACCTCACAAAGGTTTGAACAGCCGTCATTACTGATCCGGTTGCCGTCATCGCAGCGCTCCCCGAGATTGGATTGGGCAGTTCCGTCACCGCAGAATTCCATTTGGCAGTTGAAGCGGCAGCCGTCTCCATTCACATTATTGCCGTCATCGCATTCTTCGCCCGGATCCAAAACACCGTTCCCGCAATTAACGCGTTCCAGGCGGCAGTTTTTATTACAGCCGTCGCCCTCGGTGTGATTGCCGTCATCGCACTCTTCCCCCGCGGCAGATTGAGATATGCTATCACCGCAGAATTCAACCTTACATGCGGGGCTGCAGCCATCGTTATAAACGCGGCCTCCATCGTCGCATTCTTCACCGAGCCCGGTCTCAACGAGATGGTTTCCGCAATACTCGGCCTGGCAGGTGGCGCTGCACCCGTCGCCTGAAATGTTCACTCCATCATCGCATTCCTCACCCTGTTCGGGTTGGACAGTGCCGTCCCCGCAGTTTGGCGGAGTTTCTATCTGACAGGTCCGGCTGCAGCCATCGCCATCCACCTGGTTGCCATCATCGCATTCTTCCTGCGCAGGCTGCCCGATCAAATCCCCGCAATATTCATCCTGGCACTGGGTCGAGCATCCGTCGCCGTCATTTCTATTCCCGTCATCGCACTCCTCACCCAAATCCGATTCTGCAGTTCCATTACCACAAAATGGCACCTGGCAATTAAACCGGCAGCCGTCTCCATTGGCCGTATTGCCGTCATCGCATTCTTCACCGGGATCAAGATTGCCGTCGCCGCAATGGGGGGCCTCAAGATGGCAGTCTTCATCGCAGCCATCCCCGTTAATATGATTGCCGTCATCGCATTCCTCGGTGGCAAAAGGTTCTACTTTTTTATTCCCACAGAATTCCACCTGGCATTCGGTATCGCATCCATCATTGTTGTTCCGGTCACCGTAGTCGCACTCTTCGCCAAGCTGCCACTGGACAACACTGTCGGAACAGAATTCATCCTGACAGGTAGCGCTGCAACCGTCACCATCTGCGGTATTCCCGTCATCACACTCTTCGCGATTATTGGGTTCAAGAATCCCGTTTCCGCAAAGAGTCTCATCCACTTCGATTTTGCAGGTAGCTGAGCAGCCGTCTCCTTCAATCCGGTTTCCGTCGTCACATTGTTCTCCGGCTCCTGCCTGAACAACCTTATCGCCGCAGAATTCCATATTGCATTCAGCCGAGCATCCGTCGTCATCTTCGCGGTTGCCGTCGTCGCATTCTTCGCCTGTTTGCGCGATACTGTCGCCGCAGAACTCGAGCTGGCAGTTGAAGCGGCAGCCGTCACCGTCACTGTTATTCCCGTCATCGCATTCTTCTCCAGGATCAATGGCATTATTCCCGCAATTGGGTCTCTCCAAACGGCAATTTCGGTTGCACCCGTCTCCCTCAACATGGTTGCCGTCATCGCATTCTTCGCCGGCAAATTCTTCTACCATTCCGTTACCGCAGAAAGTCACCTGGCACGCGTTGTTACACTCGTCATCATTGCGGCGATTCCCGTCATCGCATTCTTCACCAAGCACCGCCTGAACAAAATCATCCCCGCAGAATTCCCGCTGACAGACACTTGAACACCCATCCCCGTCATCATTATTTCCGTCATCACATTCTTCCCTTTCATCCACCTGAACCGTGCCGTCGCCGCATCGCGGAGGTGGTTCGAAATGACAATTGAGATCGCATCCATCTCCGGTTACCCTGTTCGCGTCATCACACTCTTCCCCAGCACTTGCTTGAACAACTCGATCCCCGCAATATTCTTTCCCGCATTCGGATGAGCATCCGTCATTATCCGCACGATTACCGTCGTCGCACTCTTCGCCTGTCTGCGCTACACTATCTCCGCAAAATTCGAACTGACAATTAAACCGGCAGCCGTCGCCGTTGAGATTGTTCCCGTCGTCACATTCTTCTCCTGTCTCCAAAAGTCCGTTGCCGCAGCCAATGGGAGGGGTGAACCGGCAATCCGCTTCGCAACCGTCTCCGTTATCATGATTTCCGTCGTCACATTCCTCACCCGAGTATCCTTCGACAACAAGATTGCCGCAGAACGTCACCTGACACTGGTTATCACACCGGTCAAAATTATTCCGATTCCCGTCATCACATTCCTCTCCCTGCTGCCATTCCACAACTTCATTCCCGCAAAATTCTGTTTGACAGGTTGCGCTGCAGCCGTCTCCGTCAAGGGTGTTTCCGTCATCACACTCTTCACCTTCCCCAACCTGCAATGTCCCATCCCCGCAATGAGGAGGCGTTGTTAAGGTACAATCGTTTTCGCAGCCGTCCCCAGCCGTCTTATTCCCGTCATCGCATTCCTCTCCCGCCGCAGCCTGCACCGCCCGGTCTCCGCAAAACTCGACATCGCATTCACTATTGCACCCGTCATTATCCTCCCGGTTCCCGTCGTCGCACTCCTCTCCCGTCTCTGCCACCGAGTTTCCGCAAAACTCAAGCTGACAATTAAACCGGCACCCGTCCCCGTTGAGATTATTCCCGTCATCGCATTCTTCTCCCGCATCAACTGTCCCATTGCCGCACCCCGGTCTCTCTAACCGGCAGTTCCTGTTGCAACCATCTCCGTCAACGTTTGCTCCATCATCGCATTCTTCTCCCGCAAACTCTTGCACGGCAGCATCACCGCAGAAGGTAATATGACACGAATTATCACACGCATCGTCATTACGCCGATTCCCATCGTCACACTCTTCTCCCAACTGCCACTCCACAACTTCATTCCCGCAGAATTCCCTCTGGCACGCTGCACTACAGCCATCTCCGTCAGTGGTGTTTCCGTCATCACATTCCTCGCCCTCGTCAACTTGGACATCCCGGTCTCCACAATGGGGCGGTGGGGTTAGTTTGCAATTATTCTCGCAACCGTCTCCAGCTGTCTTATTCCCGTCATCGCATTCTTCCCCGGCTCCGGCTTGCACCACTCGGTCGCCGCAAAATTCCACATCGCATTCACTATTGCACCCGTCTCCATCCTCACGGTTTCCGTCATCGCATTCTTCTCCGGTCTGCGCCACACTGTCTCCGCAGAATTCCAATTGACAGTTAAACCGGCATCCGTCGCCATTTAGATTGTTCCCGTCATCACATTCTTCTCCAGCCTCCAATGTCCCGTTCCCGCAACCAAGTCTCTCAAGACGGCAATTCCTATCACATCCATCCCCGTCATTATTATTCCCGTCATCGCATTCTTCCCCGGCATACTCCTCCACCACTGTGTTCGCGCAGAAAGTTACCTGACAGTTGTTATCACACCGGTCAAAATTATTCCGGTTCCCGTCATCACATTCCTCTCCCAATTGCCACACCACCACCTGATCCCCGCAGAATTCACGCTGACACGTTACGCTGCAGCCGTCTCCATCCGTGGCGTTTCCGTCATCGCATTCTTCACCTTCTCCAACCTGTGTCGTTCCGTCTCCGCAGTTCGGAGGAGGTGTCAATTTGCAATCATTTTCACAACCGTCTCCAGCCGTCTTATTCCCGTCATCGCATTCTTCCCCAGCTCCGGCTTGCACCACCCGGTCTCCACAAAATTCCACATCGCATTCCGAATTACACCCGTCCCCATCGTCACGGTTCCCGTCATCGCACTCCTCGCCTGTCTGCGCCACACTATCTCCACAAAATTCAAGCTGACAGTTAAACCGGCACCCATCTCCATTGAGATTGTTCCCGTCGTCGCACTCTTCTCCGGTCTCAACCGTCCCGTTCCCGCAGCCGAGCCGCTCCAACCGGCAGTTCCGGTCACAATTGTCTCCGTCATTATTATTGCCGTCATCGCATTCTTCGCCGGCGTGTTCCTCCACCACCGTGTTCCCGCAGAAAGTTACCTGACAATCATTATCGCAGCGGTCAAAATTATTCCGGTTCCCGTCATCACATTCCTCTCCCAATTGCCACACCACCACCTGATCCCCACAGAATTCACGCTGACACGTTACGCTGCAGCCGTCTCCATCCGTGGTGTTTCCGTCATCGCACTCTTCGCCTTCTCCAACCTGCAATGTCCCGTCTCCGCAGTTCGGTGGCGGTGTTAATTTACAATCATTCTCGCAACCGTCCCCAGGCGTCTTATTCCCGTCATCGCATTCCTCACCCGCTCCGGCTTGCACCACACGGTCTCCACAAAATTCCACATCGCATTCCGAATTACACCCGTCCCCATCGTCACGGTTCCCGTCATCGCATTCTTCACCTGTCTGAGCGACTGAATCTCCGCAAAACTCTAACTGGCAGTTAAACCTACAGCCGTCTCCATTGAGATTATTCCCGTCGTCGCATTCTTCGCCCGCCTCAACCGTCCCATTCCCGCAACCCGGCCGCTCCAACCGGCAGGTCCGGTCACACCCATCTCCGTCATTATTATTCCCGTCATCGCATTCTTCTCCCACGGACTCTTCAACAACAAGATTGCCGCAGAAGGTCACCTGACACTGGTTATCACACCGGTCAAAATTATCACGGTTCCCGTCATCACATTCCTCTCCCAATTGCCACACCACGACCTGATCTCCGCAGAATTCACGCTGACACGTTACGCTGCAGCCGTCTCCATCCGTGGTGTTTCCGTCATCGCACTCCTCGCCTTCCCCTACTTGCAATGTTCCGTCTCCGCAATTAGGCGGCGGTGTTAATTTACAATCATTCTCACAACCGTCTCCAGCCGTCTTATTCCCGTCATCACACTCTTCTCCGGCTTGTGCTTGCACCACTCGGTCTCCGCAAAATTCCACGTCGCATTCACTATTGCACCCGTCTCCATCCTCACGGTTTCCGTCATCGCATTCTTCTCCGGTCTGTGCAACACTGTCCCCGCAAAACTCTAACTGGCAGTTAAACCGGCATCCATCCCCATTTACATTATTCCCGTCGTCGCATTCTTCGCCTGCCTCAACCGTCCCGTTCCCGCAGCCGGGTCTCTCAAGCCGGCAGGTCCGGTCGCAACCGTCACCGTCATTATTATTCCCATCATCACATTCCTCACCCGTGTGCTCCTCCACCACTGTGTTTCCACAAAACGTCACCTGACACTGGTTATCACACCGGTCAAAATTATCACGGTTTCCGTCATCACATTCCTCTCCCAACTGCCACACCACCACCTGATCTCCGCAGAATTCACGCTGACACGTTACGCTGCAGCCGTCTCCATCCGTGGTGTTTCCGTCATCGCACTCCTCGCCTTCTCCAACCTGCAATGTCCCGTCTCCACAATTAGGCGGCGGCGTTAATTTACAATCATTCTCGCAACCGTCTCCAGCCGTCTTATTCCCGTCATCGCATTCTTCCCCAGCTCCGGCTTGCACAACACGGTCTCCGCAAAACTCCACATCGCATTCCGAATTACAACCGTCCCCGTCTTCCCGGTTCCCGTCATCGCACTCCTCGCCTGTCTGAGCGACTGAATCTCCGCAAAACTCTAACTGGCAGTTAAACCTACAGCCGTCTCCATTGAGATTATTCCCGTCGTCGCATTCTTCGCCCGCCTCAACCGTCCCATTCCCGCAACCCAGCCGCTCCAACCGGCAGGTCCGGTCACACCCATCTCCATCATTATTATTTCCGTCATCACATTCCTCACCCGCGTGTTCTTCTAAATCCCCGTTTCCGCAAAATGTCACCTGACAGTTGTTGTCACACCGGTCATCATCGATCCGGTTCCCGTCATCGCATTCTTCCCCTTGCTGCCATACCACAACACTGTCCCCGCAGAATTCATCCTGGCAACGTGAATTACAACCGTCTCCATCCGTCGTATTCCCATCATCGCATTCCTCACCTTGGGCCTGCTGAACCGTGCCATCGCCGCAGCTTGGAGGCGGCGTTAATTTGCAGTCGTTCTCACAACCGTCTCCAGGCGTTCTATTGCCATCGTCGCACTCTTCTCCGGCCGATACCTGACGGACCTGATCACCGCAGAATTCGACCTCACAATCAACATTACAGCCATCCCCATTATTACGATTTCCGTCGTCACACTCTTCTCCCGTCTCTGCTACCGAATTTCCGCAAAACTCTAACTGACAATTAAACCGGCATCCATCTCCATTCTCATTATTCCCGTCATCGCATTCTTCACCGTCTACCGCTTGAACTTTTCCATCTCCGCATCGCGGACGTTCTACGCGGCAATTCCGGTCACATTTGTCTCCATCATTATTATTCCCGTCATCACATTCCTCTCCCGTATGCTCTTCCAAATCTCCATTGCCGCAGAAAGTGACCTGACAAGCATTATCACAGCGGTCGTCATCCCTGCCGTTCCCGTCATCGCATTCCTCAAACCGCGGTGGGCCCGTCTGCTCTTCTCCATCGCCGCAAAATTCATCCTGGCAGCGTGAATTACATCCGTCACCATCAGCCGTGTTCCCGTCATCACATTCTTCACCTTCATTTTCCTGGACTCTGCCATCTCCGCAATGGGGCGGAGGTGTCAGCTTACAATCATTTTCACAGCCATCTCCAGGCGTTTGATTCCCGTCATCACACTCTTCTTTACTCGGTTGAATACTTTTATCCCCGCAGAATTCGGTTTTACATGCAGACGAGCAGTCGTCTCCATTCTCACGGTTCCCGTCATCACATTCCTCTCCCAATTCCTTCTGGGTCTTGCCGTCGCTGCAGAATTCTTTCTGACAATTCTTATCGCAGCCATCCTCATCTGCGCGGTTTCCGTCATCGCATTTTTCATTATTGTCGGATTCAAGGGTCCCATTGCCGCAAGCAGGCCCCACTTCTGTTTGACAAGTATCACTGCACCCATCCCCTGACGTTTTGTTTCCATCATCACACTGTTCGCCTTCTGGCTGTTGAATCTCACCATCTCCGCAGAAAGTCACCTGGCAATCGTTATTACAGCGGTCATCATTCTGATCATTCCCGTCATCGCATTCCTCAAAAAGCGGCGGCCCTGTCTGCTCTTTTCCGTCTCCGCAAAACTCATTTTTGCATTGAGCATTGCACCCGTCCCCGTCTTTGCGGTTCCCATCGTCACACTGCTCACCGGGTTCTTCCTTGCCATTTCCACATTCTCCAGGTTCGATCTTGCAGCTTGAGGAGCATCCGTCAGCGTCATCTGTATTGCCGTCATCGCACTGCTCCCCTTGCTCAACCCTGCCGTTTCCGCAACGGGGGGCTTCCGCTTCACAAAGCACAGAGCAGCCATCCCCTGAAACGGTATTGCCGTCATCGCATTCCTCATCCCCCTCACGGACCCTGTTCCCGCAAACCGCCTCTTTCTCGCAAAGTTTATCGCAGCCGTCGCCATTCACCAAATTCCCGTCATCGCATTGCTCACCCAGATCCTTGATTCCATTGCCGCAAATACCTTCGCGCCTGCAGTCATTGGTGCAGCCGTCGTTATTCTGCTTATTCCCGTCATCGCACTGCTCACCGCTTTCGAGGACACCATTCCCGCAAACATCTTCCTGTTTGCAGGATGAGGAGCAACCGTCATTATCAATCAGGTTCCCGTCATCACAATCTTCCCCCGTCTCTTTCTGATCGTTGCCGCAAACGCTTTCCGAGCGGCAGAATTTGTCGCAGCCGTCGTTATCCACAAAATTCCCGTCATCGCACTCTTCTCCGAGTTCTTTGATACGGTTACCGCAATTTTCAAGCAAGCATTCACTTGAGCATCCATCTCCGTTTATTTGGTTCCCGTCATCACATTGTTCGCCGGGCTGACGGATAAAATCTCCGCACAATTCAACCACTTGAGCAATGAGCTCTTCCTCCTCCAAAAGTTCCTGGGGAGGCGGCAAAGGCGGAGTTGTAACCGAAGGTTTAAGTTTGATTTGCTTCTGAGAGGTTTCGTCGTGCTGGGCAAAACCGGCTGGACTTTTTGTAAGAAGAAAAGAAGAGGAAATAAATAAGAAGAAAATCAGGCGTGTAACGGCATATTTTACTTTCTGCTCCTTAAAGGAGATCATTAGAAATATCCTTTGCCGTAACTACTTATAAAAACTTTTATGATTTTATATGCTGACTAAAGCATAACTTACGAAATAAACGCTGTCAAAGCGTGGCTGAAAAATTAGGGCAGGATTTCCGCGTCAAAGCTCAGCCTCCTTTCCTTGATGTTATCACTTGTCACTTCAAAGGTTACGACGATTTCACGCTTCAAAAACGAAGCTACTCCCAAGTCCAGTACGTCTTTTTTCCACCCTTTTTCATTCAAAATTCGGATTTTCTTCAGTTCCTTCCTCCCCAGCCAAACTTTCAAATGGATGACCACCCCATCGGCAAAGTTGGTTCCGGCATCGTCAATCCCGTAATAAATCACAAGTTTGGAACCGGGCACAACATTGCGGAACCTGAGTTTTCTCACTGCATTCTGAATGGGATGAAAAAATATTCCCTTGCGAAAAGCGTCCTCATAACTGTTATTGGATACCTTAATTTGCGTATAGTCCGCCAGACCTGAGAAAACAAAGCGATCCCGCTGCCAAACGCCGACTGACACATCTTTTCCTGGTTCAACGATAAAACTTTCAGCCCGGGGTAATTGATCTGCAAAACGGTAAACAGATATATTGGATGTGGAAGGGTCTACCCCTTCCAAACCAAGTCCCTGTGGAGGATAAATGAAAATAAGCGGAAGAAAAATGGGAACAGCCAACATCATACAAATGATTCGTCGCAAGGGAGTCTCCTTTTCCAGGCTTATGTGTTTTCTATGCTTTTTTTTGTCTTAAAAATTCGCACTAACATCCATCCCATCACCAAAAGAAATACCCAGCCAAGAATACCATCGTACATCTTCTTAGTACCAAAAAAAATCTTATTATCCACATCTAAAAAGTCAAAAAAAAGTCCGTCGAGCTTTATAAAGAATACACACCCTGCATGAAGGCCGATCCCGGGATAAAGGGATTTCGTCCAAATCACAAGCCCATTCAAAATAACACCGAATATAAAAAGGCCCACGGCATCAGGCCAAAACTCAGGCCAATGCTGAAGAGACTGGAAAGGTGCCGCCACAAGGCGGAGGCTGTCGAACCACGTGGGCTCAGGCCCGACAAAGGGTTTTTTGTGGCTGACAAAATGGATCAGTGCATAAAAAAGGCTTGTTCCAAAGACGCTGATCGGAAGGCTCCACTTAAAGCGCTCAAGCAGAGTTTTAAAAATAACTCCCCGAAAAAAAAACTCTTCCATTAATCCAATCAGAAGTGCAGCCCCCATAACCTGTAAGGTCTGAAAGACTAAGGACAAAAAAGTCACGTGCTCAGGCCGCCAAAATGCGTAGCCTAATCCTATTTTAACAACCGCTAAAAGTGACAAAGTGATGAGTCCGGCTAAAAAACCAATGCCAAGATCACTTGCATGTCGTGAATTAAGCCACGTGAGCCCGTAATTTTTGAAGGTGTCACGACGAAAGCGGACAAAAGTAAAAATAGCCGCAAAACTAAAAATCATGATAAGCCGGTTGAAAATTCTTTCGAATTTAAAGGGAAGGATACGAAAAAGAGGCGGTGCTAAAAAAGCGCTCAAAAGAATGATGCCCGCTAAAATCAGGAGGAATTTAAAAAATGATTTCATCGGATCTCGAGCGTGACCTCAAGCTCAACCGCCGCATTCAAGGGGAGACCCGCCATGCCTAGGCTAGAGCGCGCGTGCACGCCTTTATCGCCAAAGACTTCAATGAATAAGTCCGAGGCGCCATTCACCACCTGTGAAATATCATAAAAATTCGGAGCGGTCTGGACATATCCCACAACACGGACAATTTTTTCAAACCGGTCGAATCCAACAAGATTCTGAATGATGCTTATGACATTCAAAGCAGCCAAGCGCGCGGCTTCCCTGCCCTGGTCAAGGGTAAGATCCAACCCCACCTTCCCGGCCAAAACTTTTCCGTCTGAGGATTTTGAAACCTGGCCGCTTAAAAAAGCAAGCCCTTTGGCATAAGTTACAGGCTGATAGGAGCCCACAGGTTTAGGGGGCGACGGCAAAGTGAGCCTTAAAGATTGAATTTTTTCCTCGTAATTCATTTTTTCCCTACGATAAGCGTTGCCGCTCCCAACGTAAACGAACAAAATTCAGCCGAAGAAAATCCTGCTTCCCGCATCATCTTAGCCGTTTCCTCGGGCGATTGAAATGTTTGGATCGATTGGGATAAAAACTGATACGCGTCCCGGTTGCCGGAAATAAGTTTCCCCATAAGCGGGAGATAATACTTAAGGTACGGATAATAAAGGAGTTTACACAACACATTGCGGGGGCGCGTCAGACAAAGAAACGCGACTTTGCCCCTTTTACGCAGAAGCCTGTGCACGTCACGAAGAAACGCCGGGACATCTTTGACACTTCGAAGGGTAAAGCTTGAAATAATAAGATCAAACGTTTCAGACTGAAAAGGCAGATCATGAAAATCCGCGCTCACCCACGATGCGGACGAAGGAAGTTTTTTTCTGGAGGCCTGCAGCATCGACTCGGAAAAATCCAGCCCCACGGCTTTCTTCCAGGCATAATCTTTTAAAAACAGGGAAAGGAATCTTCCGGTTCCCGTGCCCAGGTCCAGAATTGACTGCTCGGTTCCCTCAAAAACCAGGTCGCGGGCGCGCCTGCGCCACCCTTCATCCAGGCGGAGGCTTAAGAAACTATTGATAAAATCATAGCGGTCGGCAATGGAATCAAAAATTTGTCGGATAGTTTTGCGGTCGGGAGATGCGAGATCCAAGGATGTCATAGAGGATGAAAGCTTAATTGAAGACCTGCAGGGTTTCGTAGTTGGTGTTGCGCTGAACAGGAATGTAGCCGGCTTCACGGATCAGGCGGATAAGATCCTCGCGCCGTGTCTGGACCCGGATCCCGGTGGGCTCAAGGACTTTATCTTCCAAAAGCGTGCCGCCCATATCGTCGCATCCAAACCCCAACGCAATTTGCCCTAACTTAAGCCCTTCGGTCAGCCAGCCGCTTTGGATATGCTCAATATTATCCAGCATCAAACGCGCAATCGCCACGGTCTTTAAATAATCCTCGCCCCCCGCAGGACGGAAGTGACTCATCCGGGGTGTGCCTTGCGGCGACAAGGTCCACGGGATAAAAGCGCGAAAGCCGTGTGTTTCATCCTGAAGAGCGCGGATACTGAGAAGGTGCATAATTCTTTCCTCAATGGTTTCAACATGCCCAAACACCATTGTGGCCGTTGATTTGAGACCCGCGTTGTGGGCCGTTCTCATCACGTCAAGCCAACGCTCGGAAGATGCCTTTTTGGGACTGATGATTTTACGGACGCGTTCTACCAAAATTTCCGCGCCGCCGCCGGGAAGCGAATTAAGTCCTGCTTCTTTAAATAAACGGAAGACTTCCGGCAAAGGAAGGCGAAATTTCTTGGAAATCATGTCAAATTCCACCACGGAAAAAGAATGAACGTGTACTTGCGGAAATTTCTGGCGGATCGCGCGAATGAGATCAAGGTAATAGTCCAAAGGAAGTTCGGGGTTGACGCCCCCCTGAATCAGAACCTGGGTCCCGTCAAGATCCACAAGCTCCTGAATTTTTTGAAAAATCTGTTCGTAGCTTAGCGTGTACGCCTCTTTATCGCCCGGGCTGCGGTAAAAAGCGCAAAAATCGCAATCCACGACACAGGCATTCGTATAACTGACGTTTCGATCTACGATAAAAGTTACGCGCCGGTCAGGATGCTGTTGTTCTTTGACCGCGTGCGCGGCCTGCCCAAGCTTTAGAAGATCACAGGAATATAGCAGGATCCCTTCTTCAAGCGTCAGCCGTCCGCCCGCAAGCCGCTTTTCAAGAATCCGATTGTGAATGGCGTTCATGGTTTAAAAAACTCAAGCCGCTTCAAGCGCGGCGAAACGCCAAGACGCGTTGCCAGGCGATAAAAAAGCTCAAGCCCTTCTTTCATGGAATCATCGAAACCGTAACTTAAATTAAAAAGATAGCCGAAGATTTTAGGGAACTCCGCATCCATAAAACTCAAACCCAGCGAGTCCTTAATTAAATTCTCAATATCCGTCAGGTTCCGGTTAAGGTTTTCTTTCAGCATGCGGTAAAACGCTTGCACCTCGTCCGAATGTTTGGCGGCAAAGGCTTTTCGAACCGCCCAAACCGCAAAACAAAAAGGTTTCTCAGTCCAGTTCCACCAAAGCTCACTCAAATCATATTTATAGACAAATTCCTTTGGATGATACCGAAGCGCGGCGTCTCCGATCACCAACGCGGCCGCATGTTTGGCAAGCATCTCCTCAGGGCTTTTGCTTGAGGTCACGAAGCGATTCTCAAACTTATATTTAAACCGCAAAAGAATCCTTAGAAGAACCGCGGAGCTCAAACTCTGGCGCGAAAGGACAATTTCAGCATCCTTCAGCCCTTCGATCTTTTCCCGTGAAATTAAAAGCACACTGCCTGAGAAATCACGGGAACCAATCACAAGGTCCGGCAAAAGCAGATATTCCTTTTGGTGATTCACATATTCCAGGGAAGAAATCGGGGCAATATCGATTTTACCCTGATGCATCGCAAGGTTAATCCGGCTTGGGAACGAAGAAAAAAACTCCAGGGAAGGATCAAGCTGATTGAAGTTATGAAAAAAAGGAAGCGAATTAATGAAACGAATTTTGCCGACACGGGTTATAGTTTTGACAGCGGGGCGAGGGCCCTTGACTTCATTTGCCATAAGTTAGAGATTCTCAGTCAAAGTAAACGGTTCTATTTTTTTACCGGTCCAGCGCGGGTAAAGGGCATGCACGATACCCAGTTGGTCGAGCACCTTGCCCACCATAAAATTGACCATATCTTCTACACTTTTTTCGCCGCTATAAAAGGCCGGCATGGCAGCCACCATGCTGACTCCCAGGCGGGAAAGCTTAAGCATATTTTCAAGGTGGATTGAATTGAGCGGTGTCTCGCGAGGCACGAGCACAAGCTTTCTGCCTTCCTTAATCGCGCAATCCGCGGCTCGGTGAATAAGATTCTGGCTTGTTCCGCACGCGATAGCCCCAAGCGTTCCCATTGTGCACGGAATCACGGCCATTCCTTCCACGGGGTAGGAGCCGCTCGCGATCGGCGCGGTAAAATCTTTCGGAGAATAGAGAGTTATATAGCGGGAAGCGGAAGAACCAAAAATGCGGTGAAGATTTTCAGGGTGGACAATATCTTGGGAGGAAATCGCCATTTCTTCCTGTAAAACGACCCGGGCTTGCTCGGAAACCACTAAGGCAACGTCACGTTCCATATCAATCAATGCCTGGACAAGCTTGATCCCGTAAATCACGCCGCTTGCCCCTGTGACAGCCACAATGTAAGGTTTCATAATCCAAACCCTTTGAAGGATAAATCCGCTGCTGCTGCAAGAAAGAGTGCGATGCTCGTGACGGCATTCATGGTAAAAAAAGCTTCTCCTACTTTCGTCAGACCAAAGGAGCGGATCAGCCAATTCTCACGGATAAGAAAACCCGTTACCGCGAGCATACCGAACATATAAATGAAGCCTCTGCCGGAAAGAATTCCTGCCGCCCACCACGAAGCCACAGCAACCGCATGCAGGACCCGGGTCACCACAAGCCCGCCCCGGCTTCCAAACCGCGCCGGAAATGAAAACAAGTGATGCTTGCGGTCAAAATCCATATCCTGCAGCGCGTAAATAATGTCAAAACCAGCCACCCACGCCGTTACGCCAATCGTAAGCAAACCCGGAATCCAGGAAAATTCCTCGCGGCTTGCAAGCCAGGCGCCGTAGGGTGCAATGCCGAGTATGATACCCAAAATGCCGTGGGAGAGCCACGTAAATCTTTTGGCAAACGGGTAAATCCAGGCCAATAACACCGGAATGATCGACAACTGAAAGCAAAGCGGGTTTAATTGCCAGGTGCTGAATTCAAAAAGCGCGAGAGCAAGAAAAGTAACGGTCCAGACAAACAAGGGACGCAGCAACCCTTTTGGAAGCGCGCGGTTTTGGGTTCTGGGATTCAGACGATCCACCGGCACATCCACAAGACGGTTCGCGGCCATGGCCATTGTCCGGAAACTCACCATTGCCAGGGTCACCCAGCCAAGCAAATGCGGTCTTGGCCATCCCCCTTCCGCCAGAAATAATCCGAGATACGCAAATGGAAGCGCAAAAATCGAATGCTCAAACTTGATCATCTCAAGAAAAATGGCGACTTTATTAGAAAGCTTTTGAATCAAAACCATATTCCTTCCAGCGTTCGGTCACTTTGCGTTTGATTTCCTCAGTCATCACCATATCTTCGGGCCAGGGGCGCTTCATCCCTTCGGCCTCGCTCTTACGCGTCGCATCCACGCCCATCTTCGAGCCAAAAAAATCCTGATTGGCCGAATGATCCAGCTCGTCAATGGGGCCGTCGACAAAAACAATGTCGCGGCGCGGGTCCACGTTATTGAAGGCACGCCACGCGACTTCTTTAATATCCTGGATATTGGCATCATGATCCAGCACCACAATGCATTTGGAAAACATCATTTGCCCCAGTCCCCAAATCGCGTGCATCACCTTTTTGGCTTGTTCCGGGTAGCTTTTGCGAATCGCGACCACAATCAAATTATGAAAACAGCCTTCCCAGGGCAGGTTGATATCCTCAATTTCAGGAAACTGTTTTTTAATCAGCGGAAGAAAAATACGCTCAATCGCTTTCCCCATATAACAATCTTCCATTGGAGGCCGCCCGACAACGGTTGTCACGTACACGGGATTCTTGCGGTGCGTCATACACGTAACATGAAAAACCGGGAACTCTTTGGCCCGCGAATAAAAACCCGTGTGATCCCCAAACGGGCCTTCGACACGATGCTCCCCTTCTTCCACGTAACCCTCAAGCACAATCTCAGCTTCTGCCGGCACCTCAAGATCAATGGTTTTGCATTTCACTAGCTGCACAGGCTCCTCACGGATAAAACCCGCCAGCATGAGCTCATCCATTCCGGAAGGAAGAGGACAAGCCGCCGAAAACATCGTCACCGGATCCGCGCCGATACACGCGGCCACTTCAAGCCGTTTTCCGGTGCCTTTGGGAAGCCGGCGAAAATGCTCGGCCCCGTCTTTATGGATCTGCCAGTGCATGCCCGTGGTCTGATTGTCATAGACATGCATCCGGTAAAGGCCCACGTTACGCCTTCCGGTTTCGGGATCGCGTGAAAAAACAAGCGGAAGCGTGATAAATTTTCCTCCGTCCTTGGGCCAGCATTGAATCACGGGGAGTTTATCGAGCATCGGCCCCTCTCCGGCACGGATCACCACTTCCTGGCAGGCTGCGGATTTGACGACTTTGGGCAAAGCCGCGTTTAAAGAACCCAGCTTCGGCAAAGCCTGCAGCTTTTCAAGCAAATTCCCGGGAAGCTTCATCTCGGTAAACGATTCAATTCGCTTGGCAATCGCCTCCGGACCGCTCACAGCCAAGGCCGCATTCATTCTTGAAGGCGCGCCGAAAAGATTAATGGCAAGGGGGATCGCGGATCCTTTTACTTTATGGAAAAGAAGCGCCGGACCTTCTTTTTTGACGATCCGGTCATAAATTTCCGTCACTTCGAGGACCGGGTCCACCTCCACGCGGATGTCGAGGATTTCATTTTGCTTTCGAAGCTGCTCGATAAACTCTCCAAGATTTTTATATGCCATATCACCCTTTCGCTCTTTTATGAACTGCAAGATTTTTGACCACTAAAAAAGGACCCCTGAAAATTTGTGAAACAAGCGACAGTCGAAGAGCGCGCAAGATTCTCTTAAGCCGGATAAATTCATCCAGATCAAACCACTGGGACTGGCGCAGATAAAAAAACGCCTTTTCGCTGACTTCCCACTCCCTGGGAAGCCTCAAAAGCGCCAGAACAAATAAAAGAATAAACAAAATGCTGCCGGTCCATTTAAAAAATTCAAACGGCTTCCCCGTCAAACCTAAAAGAAAAGTGCCCCAGGCGATAAAAATCACAGAGTGCAAAAGAAAAGAAAGCCGGTTTTTGACGCGAAGGGGCAAAACACTGGAAGGCACAAGCGCAAGCCGCGCGGCCTCCCGGGCTGCGCCTGCAATCGCCCAAAGGTCTTTACCCTCATAAATCCCTGGGGAAAGATAAAGCTGCCTGAACGAGGGTGGGGAATCATGATTTAAGGGCATGATCATTTCAACCGGGACATCCTGAAAACCGTTTCGACTAAGGAGCTGTCTTGCCACTTCACCGCCGGTCCTCCCCTTGCGATTTTGAATCTTTCCACCGCTAGAATACACCCAGCTTTGATAAAGGAAAAAAAGAAATGAAACTAGAAGAATAGGTGCGGCAATCATAAATTAAGGTTTAGTGAATGGGATTATAAGGAAATCAGCCTTCCGATTCAAGGCAGGTCAAAAGATGCTCCATATCCTGAGGCAAGCGGCTTGTGAAAGAAACCTTTTCTTTTGTCCGCGGATGAAGAAAGCCTAAAGAAACGGCATGAAGTGCCTGGCGTACGATCCAGGGGGAACTCACCCCGTACAGCAAATCCCCAAGGACGGGATGCCCCAAGTGCGCCATATGGACCCGGATTTGATGCGTCCTTCCCGTCTTAGGATGCACTTCAAGCAAGGTCGCTTTCTGAAAGCGCCGGACCACACGGAAATACGTCACGGCGTCTTTTCCACCGGAAGGCTTGATAATCACTTTTTTTCGGTTCAAAAAAGCGCGGCCCACCGGCTCCTCGCAAACACCTTCATTATGCTGGACCACGCCCCGGACAACGACATTATAAGTCCGTTCGATCGTGTGCTTTTTAAATTGACGTGCTAACACCGCGTGCGCCTGATTATTTTTCGCGACCACAAGAATCCCTGAGGTTTCCTTATCAAGCCGGTGCACGATACCGGGCCGCACAGCGTCCCCAAAAGAGGAAAGGTGCTGCGTATGGTACAGAAGGGCATTGACTAGGGTATGCCGGAGATTCCCGCAGGCCGGATGGACCACCATCCCCGCAGGCTTGTTGACCACAAGGACATCCTCATCCTCATAAACAATATCAATAGGAATGTTCTCAGCCCGAGTTTCATCGTCTGAGGCAAGCGCAGGCTCCACCGAGACAACATCCCCTTTTTTGACGCGGTAATGGGCGGATATCTCCCGGCCTTGCACTTGAATTTTTCCCTGCTCAATCAGCTTCTTAATCTGGGAGCGCGAAAAACGACCGGCAAGGATACCGGCCAGATAAACATCCAGCCGCTGGCCCTCTCCCTCTTCTCCCACCACAATTTCTTGCTGTGCCATCAAAAAAAGACCTCTTTCTCCAGAGTATCCAGAACCATTGCTACCCGCCCTTCGAAAACGTTCGGACCGCAAAAATGAATACCGGGCTGAGCGGTCCTCACTCGGCTTCGGCTTTATTTTTTCATTCCATTAAAAATAAAGCCTCAGACGTTTCTTCGGGCGGGTAGCAATGGTTCTTTGACATATAAAGATCAACATTTCCGTTGCTCGAAAGGGACGTCGCAGGCCCGAATTTCCAATGGTAATGGGAAATTGGGACTGCGTCGAGTGAGCCCCACTCAAACCGGCGTTCAATTTTTGTGGGGCGAACGTTCCCGTCGGGCAATGGTAATGTTGATCTTATGCATTCGAAGGACACCAGAAATGGTTTCGCTAACTCTTCCGCGATTTTAGAAAAAGAATAGCTGCCACTAAAAAGAGCGCGAGACTCTGCCACTGATTCCACGTCAGAAAATTCCAAATCGGGTTATCCGCCCGCAAAAACTCGATCAAAAAACGCCACACCGCATAAAACATAAAATAAACCGTACTGATCTCGCCGGGAAAATGTTTTTGCTTGTAACGCCGGCTTAAATATAAAAAAAGGCCCAAATTAAACAGCGCTTCATAAATCTGGGTGGGATGACGAGGCTCAGGCACATCCGGGAAAGTTACGGCCCAGGGCAGATGACAAACCTTGCCATAACAGCAGCCATTTAAAAAACACCCCACTCGGCCGAAAGCGTGCGTCAGGGCCTCAAAAGGGATGAGGAAATCCAGGACTTTCAAAAATGAGATTTTCCTCCAGCGGCTAAAAACAAAAAGCGCCGCGAGTGCTCCGGCCACACCGCCATAAAAAATAATGCCGCCTTCCCAGAAGGCAAAAATTTTCCAAGGGTTGGGAGCATACTCCTCCCAGTTCTGAACAATGTAAAAAAGGCGGGCGCCCGCGAATCCGCCCAAAACTGTTACAAAAACTAAATCATAAACATCGTTAACGCTTTGGGGAAACTGATCCCGGCGCGCTACCCGGATCATTAGGATAAGTGAAAGAAAGACCCCCAGAGCCACTGTAAGGCCAAAGGAGTAAAGGTGAAGAGGTCCCAATGAAAAAAGGATAGGTCTCATAAATCAGGATTTATTTTTCTTCAGAAAAAGCAGCAGGTAGAGAGCCACACCGATCGTAATGGCCGAATCGGCAACATTAAAAACAGGCCAGACTCTGAAATCAAGAAAATCAATCACGGCTTTGTACCGGAGCCGGTCGATCCAGTTGCCGATAGCGCCGCCAAGAATAAGCGCCAATCCACAGCGCGAAGCCAGGTCCACCGGAGTTGATCCTAGAGCTCCCTGACGGGCAATCCGAAATCCCAAGACAATAAGCACAAGCAAACTAACGGTAATGAAGACTAGAAGCAGTGTTTCATGCTGATTGAAAAGGCCAAAGGCTATGCCGCGATTATAGACAAGGGTCAGATGAAAAACAGGAGGGATAATGGGGAGGGTGCTGTCGACAGGGAGCTTGCTTAAGACTAAGAATTTTGTCCCCTGGTCAATCAAAATGACGGCGAGGACAAAGCCGTAAAAGGAAATTACGGACGCCGTTTTTGCTTCTCCTCGAGTTCCTGGCATTTGATACAAAGAGAGGCATGAGGCATGGCAAGCAGCCGCTTCTGAGGGATCGGTTTATTACAATTCTCACATAAACCGTAGGTTCCTTCCTTGATTTTATGCAACGCGACGTCAATCATATTGAGCCGCTGCTGTTCATTGGAAGCAAGTCCTAAGTTAAATTCACGGTCAAAATTATCCGTTGCCATATCCGCCATGTGGAGGGAGTACCCTGACAAATCCCCTGAGGCATCCCGTTGGCTTGTGTTGAGGGTATCCCCTTCCAGGTGGCGCAAATCCCCGGCAATCTTGAGCCGGGTTTCCACCAGAAGCTTTTTAAATTTTTCTAAATCTTTCTTGGGTAATTCCTTCAAAGGAATGCCCTCCTTTACGTGAACCTTTCAAAAAGAAAGCGAATTATACAGACGCCCCTGACCCGGCGCAAGCCCTTTCGCTTTCATTTTTGGCTTCATACTTTTCAAGTGTACACTATGAGACGGGTCCTGACTCATGCTCCGCCCAATGCGCCACGCCTCTTTTTTCCATATCCCTTTTAATGGCCCTGACAAAGGCACTGACCACTTGAGCATCAAACTGGCTTCCGGCCCCCTTTTCAAGCTCGCGAAAAGCCTCTTCGACAGGGCGCGGCGCGTCATAACAGCGCTTTGAGACAATGGCATGAAACGCATCCACGACTGAAATGATCCGCGCTTCCAGCGGGATTTCACTCCCCTTCAGCCCGCGGGGATACCCTGAACCGTCAAAATTTTCGTGATGGCAATGAACAATTTCTGCCACCTCTTTAAAGGCCGTCAAATGCCCAAGGATCTTGGCGCCTTTGTCCACGTGGGTTTTCATAATTTCCCATTCCGTGGTATCCAGTTTCTCCGGCTTATTCAAAATGTGCTCGGGGATGCCAATCTTGCCGACATCATGCAAAATGAGCGACGCGGAAAGAATGTCTTTTCCCCTCTCCGTCAGTTCAAGCCCCATTTCCTTGGCCGCTATCATTCCAAGCCGCTCAACTTGATTAATGTGGCCAAAGGTATAAGGGTCTTTGGCATGAACCTCCTGAGCCAGGGAACGCATAATTTCATAGTAGGTTTCTCTCTCGTTTCTGCGCAAGTGTTCCACTTCTTCAATTTTTTTGGCCAAGGCGTGATTTTGTTCCACAAGGCTTTGATGATAACGGGCGGTCTTAATGGCCATTGAACAATCATGGGTAAGGATTTGAAAAAATGCGATTTCGGAATCTGTAAACGGACGGCGATTCAATTTTTTGCCCAGGAAAAGAAGCCCCGACAGATGTTTTTTGTGGTATCCCGGAACCACCAGCTCCACTTTTAAATCCCGCATCACTTTTTTGAGCGTTTCAATTTCCTCTTTTGCCCCATGACGGCCTTTGGCGTGACCGTTTAAACACCATTTTTCCACGTGAAGGCGGTAAAGGAAATCCTCACTTGCTTTTTTCTTTTTATTGTCAAACCAGGTAACCAAAGGGTGATTGAGTTCGAATTTCAAGAGACGGATTGGCAAACGGCGGCTCCCTTTTGAATCCACAAAGGCGAAGCACTTTTTCTTTTCGTCAAAGATAAGAAGAGAGGTGTGGGAAAGGCCAAATTCCCGGTCGATGAACCGGGTAATCATTTTAAGGAGCCTTTCGGGGCGCTTGAGCTGGACCATACTTTTAGCAACATCCCGAAGGGCTTTTTGGTAGTTCATCTGTTTCTTCTCATTCTCCAAACGTATTGCGCGTGTCTTGCCACGACGCACCCTCAGGCAGAGGGTTGGCTGCTGAGCGCAAGATGCGCCACTTTTTCCTGCACATCTTTTTCAAGGTATTCCAAACTCAAAGGTTTTGTGATGTAATTATCCGCTCCGGCGCGCATGGCCTCTTCAATTTTTTCACGCGTTTCAAGGGCCGTGACCATAATCACCTTCACTTGCGGATACTTTTCCTTGATCAGCTTTAAAGTCGTCATTCCGTCCATCCCCGGCATATTAATATCCAATAAAACGACATGGGGATGGTTGGCCTCCACCAATTGAACGGCATCCTGTCCTGTCAAGGCCGTATCCACCACAAACCCGCGCTCTTCAAAAAAGAGTTTCAAAAATTCACAAATATCCATTTCATCATCCACAACCAGCAGTTTCTTCATAAGCTAAACCTCCCTAATACTCATAGCGCACTGAAAATTTTAATACCACATCCCTATTTTTCCTGTGAAAGATAAAGGGAAGGAAGGGATGCGTTTTCTTCCGCGGAGCCAGTTGCAAAAGTCTGCGCGCCCGAAAAACAGACGATAAACAAACTGCCTTCTCGGGCCCTGCTCTCAACACGAATGGAACCGCCGTACCGGTGGACAATTTGCTTCGTCACAAAAAGTCCGAGCCCCAGGGCGCCATGGCGCGTGGTAAAAAAAGGGTTGAAAAGCTTGTCGACATTTTCTTTTTCAATGCCACGGCCTGTATCGGACACTTGGATTTCAACGATTCTTTCCCGGTTAAGATAACGGATCTCGACGTGAATTTTTCCGCCTCTTGACCCGATGGATTGTACCGCATTCAGCACCAAATTCAGAAAAACTTCGCGGATTTCATGAACATTGGCATAAAGGCGGGGGATATTGGCCCCAATGGACTGCGTCAACTCAATGCCTTCCAGAGAAGTCTGATAAGAAACAAGCGCAAGCGTATCCTGCAAAACCTGCTCTAACTTGAGCATTTCTTTCGGGGCGCCCGACCCTTGCGAAAACATTAAAAGTTTCCTTGTTATATCGGCCGCCCGCTTGGTTTGCTTCACAATGGTCTTAAGCACCTCTTCCACCCTTTCATCTAAGGGGGTGCGTTCTTTCTGCAAAAGAAGTATTTGGGCCTTGCCTGAGATAATCGTAAGCGGGTTATGAATCTCGTGGGCCAAACCGGTTGCAAGCTGCTCAATGGCTGAAAGCTTGGCGGCCTGAACAAGGCGGGATTGGGTATCCTGAAGCTCTAAATTCGCGGACTTAAGTTCCCGGACAATCAGCGCATTGTGGACATTTTTAGCCAGGGCCGCGGCAAATTCCCTAAAAAAATGAAAATCCGTCTTATCAAAAGTGCGGTCTGGCTGTTCCGCAGAAAAAGCCAGGAGCCCCACTAAATCCTCTTTAAGAAATAGGGGGATGATCCACCCTGCCTGCAGCATATCAAATTCGTGCGCCAAGCGGTTGGCTTCCTGCCAGGTTTCGGCACGCACCACGGAATTGCGGACAAGCACGTGCGGCCCGCTTTCCTGAATCAGCGAAATGAGGGGGGAATTCTGCGCCAAATGCACTCGGCGGTAATCCGTGACACTCCATCCAAAACCGGAAGCGATTTCAAAACTCTCTTTGGCTGAATTCGGGACCACCATCGCAATCGTCTTCAGGTGCAGCACTTCTCCAAAGGTATTGACCACGAGATTAGCAAGCTCATGAAGATCCAGTACAAGGCGGAGTTCTTCGGCCAGGTGAATCAGCGACATATGAATAAAACTTTTTCTTTTAAAAAGAACCCGTTTGAAAATTTCGGAATAAAAAAAATCAAGCGGTTTATAAGCCGCGATGCAAATCAAAGTCATCAGGAACACAGGGAACAGCGGGTGGGCAACCCATTTTGCGCCTGAAAAATTTTTGGGCAAAAAGGAGAGAAGGTAAATCGTGCAAGCACCGAGGACAAAAAGGCTCGTGCCCACGAGGAGGTGCTTCAGCAATCTTTTTCTTTTTTTAAAATAAAGATTCAACGTAAGGCCTCAAGGCATTTCCCGCAAAGTTCAGGATGCTCTTTATCGCTGCCGACGGCTAAAGAATAGTTCCAGCAGCGAATGCATTTTAGTCCATCCGCCTTCTCAATGGAAACAAGTATTCGCGCGCTTTCTTTAACAGGCTCAAACATCACGCTTGTTTCTTCAGTTTCAGGATGGCGTGTTTCCATCCATTCCACTTGAGAAACGATCAAAACGCGCGGCAATTCTTTCCTGTACACCTTCAAGATCTTTTCCAAATCAGGCTGATCTGTCTTCAAATAAACCTTGGCATCGAGGCTTGAACCGATTATTTTTCTTTCCCTCTTTTTTTCAAGGAAAGGCGTCACGGCATCGCGGAAAGCCCGGATGCACGACCAATCGTCAAATAATTGTTTGTCCATTCGGGCAAGCTCTTTGTCTTGATTTGAGAGCGACGTCAGGTGGACCGAGGGAATGCCTTCCTGTGACGGGAAGGTTTTCCACACTTCCTCGGCGGTGAAAGGAAGAATAGGCGCAACAATCCGCACCAGCTTCGAAAGCAGCTGGTAAAGGGCGGTTTGAGCCGAGCGCCGGAGGAAAGAATTTTTACCCGCGGTGTAGAGCGTGTCTTTTAGGATATCAAAATAATAAGAGCTTAAATCAATGGAACAAAAATCATGAATCTGACTATAAATCCTGTGAAAACGGAACTCCTTATAATCCAAATCAATCGCTTCAATTTCCAAATCCGCTTTCCATAAAATCCACTTATCGAGAGGATGAAGCTTCTCAAAGGCTATGAGATCTGTTTTTGGATTAAAATCATAAAGATTGGCCAGGATATAACGAAACGTGTTCCGGATTTTGCGGTAGGCGTCCGTAAGCTGCTTCAAGATATCTTTAGAAAGTCTCACGTCAAACTGATAATCGCAGGAAGAGACCCAGAGCCTTAAAATATCCGCGCCGAATTCTTTCATCACATCCTGAGGCGCCACGACATTGCCCGCGGACTTGGACATTTTCTTTCCTTCCCCGTCCACCACAAATCCGTGAGTGAGAACGCCCTTAAAGGGGGATCCCCCCTCAAGCGCCATCGCTGTGGTCAGAGCGCTCTGGAACCACCCGCGATGCTGGTCGGACCCTTCCAGATAAAGATCCGCAGGGTAAGAAAGCCCGGGGGTTTTCTTGAGAACGGCCTGGTGGCTTACGCCGGAATCAAACCAGACGTCGATAATATCTTCTTCCTTGATAAATTCACCGGCCTGACATTTGGCACATTTAAATCCCGGGGGGAGAAAATCTGTGGCCGGTCTTGAAAACCAGGCATCCGCACCTTCTTGCTTAAAAATCTCCACAATCTTTTCTTTGGATTCTGAGACATAAAAACTATCCTTACAATGAGCGCAGCGGATAATCGGAATGGGAACTCCCCAGTAGCGCTGCCTTGAAAGACACCAATCGGGACGCGTTTCCACCATGCCGCCAATACGGTTCTTCCCCCAATCGGGCGTAAATTGAATATCCTTTTGAATGGCTGCCTGCATTTTTTTGCGGAGGTCCTTGTGATCTATTTTCATAAACCACTGCGGCGTCGCCCTGAAGATAATCGGCTTTTTGCACCGCCAGCAATGCGGGTAAGAGTGCTGATGGGGCTCCGTGTAGAGGAGGGCTCCCTTTTCTTTCAAAATCTCGATAATTTTTTCATTGGCTTTAAAAACATGTATTCCTGTACAGTCAGAAAATTCTTTCGTAAATCTCCCCTTTTCATCCACCGGTGACACAATGGGAAGTTCATTGTCCAAATGGCCGTACTTATAATCTTCTTCACCATGCCCCGGAGCAATGTGAACAATACCGGTGCCGTCAGTGGCTGAAACATAATCCGCCAGGATAATGCGTGACGTTCTATCCAAAAAGGGATGCTGTCCCAACTTCCCTTCCAGTTCTTTCCCCTTCAAAGTTTTGATGATTTGGGCTGAATTTTTAAAAACCTTGGCATTGAGACGTTCCAATAAACCTTCAGCCAGCAGAAAATGACCTTTGGAAGAAGAAACCAGAACATACGAAAGCTCGGGATGAACCGCAAGCCCAACATTGGCAGGCAGCGTCCAAGGCGTCGTCGTCCACACAAGGAAAGAAAAATTTTCGGCATGTTTAAAAGCAACGTAAACCGAAGTTGAGGTTTTATCCTCATATTCCAGTTCCGCGTCGGCGAGGGCGGTTTCACAGTCCCAGCACCAGGGCACGGGCTTGAGGCGCTGCTCGATAAATCCTTTTTCGTAAATTTTAAGGAAGGAATCCGCAATCGCAGCCTGGTATTTATAATCCATTGTAAGGTAAGGCTTCTCCCATTCGCCAAATACTCCAAGCCGTTTGAATTCTTCGCGCTGAATCTCAACAAATTTTTCAGCATACTTGCGGGCCTCGCGGCGGAAAGGCACTCGCTCGACTTCGTCCTTGCGCTTTCCCATTTCCTTGAGGCATTGATGCTCAATGGGAAGCCCGTGGCAATCCCAGCCCGGGACGTAAAGGGAGTCAAATCCGCTCATCGTTTTATATTTCACAATGATGTCTTTAAGGATTTTATTTAAGGCATGGCCAATGTGAATGTGTCCGTTGGCATACGGAGGCCCGTCATGAAGAATGTACTTGGACTTCCCTTGAGACTGTTTCCGGATCGCCTGATAAAGTTGTTCCTCTTTCCACTTTTCCAGGATCTCAGGCTCCCGCCGGGCAAGCTCCGCTTTCATCGGAAAAGAAGTTTGCGGAAGGTTGAGCGTTTCTTTATAACTTTTGGATTGCGTCATGGTTAGAACTTTTGGATTGCTGCGACAAGCAGCCGGTCAAGCTTAGGCCCTGCTTCGTTGGCCACACGGATAATCTCTTTAATATCCACGGGTTTTAAATGGTCCGGGTCACAGACATCCGTTACTACACTAACCCCTAAAATTTCCATCCCCATCTGGACGCCCACAATCACCTCAGGCACCGTGGACATCCCGACAAGATCCGCTCCAAAATTTCTCAGCATGCGGTACTCGGCCCGGGTCTCAAGATTAGGCCCCGTCACACCCACATAAACTCCGCGCCGTACCGGAATTTTCTCCTGTCGCGAGGCCTGTTCCGTAAGCCCAAGGAGCCTCGAAGAATAAGGTGCAGACATATCCGGGAACCGGGCGCCAAAGCGCGGGTCATGCGGCCCGACCAGAGGATTGATCCCCATAAAATTAATATGATCTTCAACCAGAACGATTTCACCCATCCGGTAACTTAAATTCATCCCGCCCGCCGCGTTCGAAACCACAAGGATTTTCGCCCCAAGCATCTTCAAAACACGGATGGGGAATGTAATTTCCTCAGGGGTATAACCCTCATAAAAATGAAAACGGCCTTCCATTACCACGACTTTTTTCCCTGACAAAGTTCCAAACACCAGGTTCCCTGCGTGGGATTCGGCGGTGGTAAGAGGAAAATGAGGAATTTTTTGATACGGGATTTTGACCTGCCCTTTAATTTTTTTGCTCAAATCCCCAAGGCCTGTCCCAAGAATGATGAGCACTTCCGGAACATCACGGGTGACGCGGCGGATCACGCGCAGGGATTCCTGGACGCGTTTAAAAAGATCAGAGGTTTTGGGTCTTCGGGTTTCTTTCATACAATTTAAACGGATCCTCCATTGAACCGGTAAGCCAGCATAAGACAAATGCGCACGAGAACGCGGTTCGCAAAATACAACGCGGCAAACGCCACCATCGGCGTGAGATCAACCATTCCCACCTGAAGAGGGAGCCGGCGAAAAGGGGCTAGAATCGGGTCCGTGACCTGCATCAGGAAAACAACAATGGTATGATAAGGATCCACGGGAAACCACGACACAATGATGCGCGCAAAGAGAAGCCACGAAAGAAGCGTAAAAACCCCGTTGATCAAAAACGCAAGGCTGCTGAAAAGTTCGCCCAAAATAAACATCTGAATCCTCCACGATTTATACTCAACAAGGCATCACAATCACAATTTTCAGCCTTGTTGAGTATTACTCCGCGATTCACAAATTTTGCTCTCGCGGAGTCTAGGTTTGGCTCAATTCACGGCTCCGGTTTACGGCAGCCTCAATGCCATGAATGAAAATCTCTGAAAAATTTTTACTTTCCAATATCTTAAGCGCAGCTTCGGTCGTACCCCCCTTGGAAGTCACCATCACCCGAAGTTCTTCCGGTGAAAAAGGAGACCCTTGGGCAAGCAAACCCGCTCCCACCGCGGTTTGAACCGCAAGGAGCCGCGCTGCCTTTTCCGTAAGTCCTTCTGCCCTTCCAGCCTTGGCAAGAAGCTCCATCATAAGGAAGAAATAAGCCGGGCCGCTACCGCTTACGGCAGTCACAAGGTCGAAAAACTTTTCTTCCAGCCTGAGGGTTTTACCGCAGCCCGAGAAAATTTTTTCCGCCAAACTAAGCGAAGGCCGGTGGCTTCCGGTGAGTACCGTGACGGCCTGCCCCACTTTGGCCGCAAGATTGGGCATGGCCCGGACAAACTTGGGTTTCGTTCCCAAAGCCACGCGGATTTTCGCAAGCGGAGTTCCGGCCAAAATGGAAATCACCGTATGCGAAGACTTGAGACGTTCATTAAATTCTTCTGCGGATGCCGTCAAATCCTGGGGCTTGATCACGAGCAAAATGACGTTCACCCGGTCCGCGAGGTCAGCTGTGGATCGCGCCTTGTGGACTTTCCACTGTTTGACAAAGGGTGTCAGTTTTTCATGAATTTTATCATAGACCCAGACCTGCCTGGGGGCCGCGATTTTTTTCTGGAAAAGGCCTTCAAGGATCGCCTGCCCCATATTCCCCACCCCAATAATCCCTATTTTTTCTTTCATCATACGTATTCTCCAATCATTGCAATATCAATATGCGAGAACATTTCCGCTTGCCCTCCGGGATCGTTCGTGCCGCAAAAAGTGCACACCGGTTTGAGCGGCACTCACTCGGCTTCAGCCTCATTTTTTCATTCCCATTAAAAATGAGGCTTCAGACGTCCCTCTGGGCAACGAAAATGTTCTTTTTCCTATCAATTGAAAAAGAGCCGCCGCACATGGGCGGGTGTGCCAGGGCACGCTCCGAAGGCCGAGCGGGCACGGTGTCCCGAGTCGTAGACGAGGGACGAGCGAGGCCGGAGGCGCGAGTGAAGCCCGCCTCGCTGGGGCGGGCTGAACGGTGCATCGGCACATCCGGCCATGTTGCAACGTTCATTTTCCACCTCTTGGGCCAAAAACGGCGGTGCCGATACGCAGCAAGTTGGCACCCTCTTCAATCGCAATCTCATAATCTGAAGACATTCCCATAGAAAGGATGCTCCAGTCTTTTTCAGGAAACCGTTTCGTTAGTCTTTCCTGCAATTCCTTGACCCGCCGGAACGCCCCACGAATTTTTTCGCGGTCTTCTGTGAGTGGCCCAATTGTCATAAGCCCCCGGATTAAAACCGCTGAATCTTCGGGCAGTTCGGAAACAAAACTTTCCGTTTCTTCAGGCAAAAACCCGCCTTTTGTTTCTTCCCCTGAGCTATTAATCTGAACAAGACACGGTACTTGGGAAATCCCTTTAAGCCTTGCTTCGCGGTCAATTTCCCGGGCAAGCTCCGGACGATCCAAGGAATGCAAAAGGGAAAGCGATGTGATATGTTCCAAAAGAAATTTCACCTTGTTCGTTTGTAGATGACCGATAAAATGCCAGTTGATGTCTGAAGGCAACGCTTCTTTTTTGATTAAAAGTTCCTGCACCCGGTTCTCCCCGAAATCCCGAATGCCTGCATCCCGAGCCTCAAGAATTCTAACGCTCGCCACGCCCTTCGTCACCAGGATAAAACGGATAGCATCATAAGGACGTGCGGCTCTTTTGGCAATTGCTTCAATGGATTTTTTTAAATCCGAAATCTTTTGGGCAAGGGACGCCGGCATGACTACCCCACCACCACACCGCTCCCCATACTTCTGACCGTATCAAGAAGGGAGCGAAGAATGCCGCGGTCGATTAAAAGAATGGCGTTTTCCCCGTCCCGCTTGCCGTAAAAAGCATCCCGCGCCGGTGCTTCCTGACCTATATAAAAAATTTCCTTCTGCCTGCCGCTGCCCCAAACCGTAATGGTTCCGCCGGTTTTAAAGAAACTCGCGTCTATTTTTTCCTTTTGCTCATCCAGAAAATCCTTGATAAAAAGGTCCCGCAAATGGGTTGAAAACTCTTCGGCGGAGACCTGGTCCACCACCATTCCCCTGCGGGCTTGAGGCTTCACCCACACCCATTGATCATTGCGTTTAACGAGTTCATAAAATTCAGACCCGATTTCGAAATGAATTTTTAAAACGGTTGCAGGCGCAATGCGAAAAATCCGCTTCTCGCGAAGTGCGTAAAGGGAGCGGTCAAAAATCCGTTTCAGCTCCGTATGGACCAGAAAAAAATTCTTTTCTTCCTCCCACCGGGCAAAAACAGAGTCTTCCACCTGGGATTCATGGCCTAAAAGAAGATAGCGTCGGACGGGATGCGCGTCTGTTTTAAGGCCGATTTTAATGGCCGGGCGAAGAAGACCGTATTCTTCCCACCCTTTTTCCGGCGCAAGCTGCCTGAGTTTTACAGCCGCCATTAAAGTCCGCACCATTTCATCAACCACCCCGTCGCTTGCCGGACAGACCACGGGGTATTTCACTTCCCACGACTTATCGTCCTTGACCAGCGTGATCGTTTCATTTTTTTCAGAATTTTGAATCTGAATCCAGGTGATTTTTTCAGCCGGGTCAAGCACCGGCGCATTTTTGGAGGGCGCCTCCGCCGGCTTGCTTTCCTTATCGGAAGTCTGAGAAACAGGCTGGGACAGGTGATTGGCCGGCCGCTGATTGAAATAAAGAAAGGCTCCTCCTACCGCCAGAAAGAGCAGAAAAAAAACGAGGGTGGTAGAAAATTTCATGCACCCTGCCTTCGAAACAAAAGCCAAACCACTCCCAAAAGAAGAAAGACTAGCGGGTAACCCAGAATGCTGACCGAAAGAAGCACAAAGCGCTTCTGCGTGTCTAGTTCTAACGGCTGAAACTTGGAAGGACTTTTTTCAATTTCCACGGCACGGTCATCTTTGGAAAGCCACTGCAGGATTCGAAGCGCAAAATCCTTGTTTCCTGCAAGGTCAAGGTAGGCATTGGTCACAAAATCGCTATCTCCCACAACCACGAGACGCCCTCCAGCAGGAGTTTTCTCGGCAGCCGCCACAAGCGAAATCGGCCCCGGCAAATCGCTCTCTGCCTCAAAAGCGGCTTCTCCCTTCTCAAGCGTCGCAAGGTTTGTCTCAGCCCAGCTTCCCGCGCCTGAAAAGGCAAGCGGAAGCACTAAAAGTTCGGGAGGGACTTTACTCGTCACCTGGACACTTCGGGCCACAGGAAAAAAAGTGGCCATATCAAAGGCATCCGTAATGGAATGTTCCCGGGCATATTGATTCACAAAAGGCACAAGAAAATCCCCTCCCACCATACGGCTCATTTTATCGACAATCACATCCGCGCCGAGACGAATGCCGAAATCTTTCATCAATTCATCAAACGATTGCCCGGTTCCAGGATCCACAGGATCCACGAGAAAAAGAATGCTCCTGTTTTCCTGGAACGATTGCCTGAGATAGTTCACCTCTTCACCCGGCCAATCACGCTGAGGACCTGGCACGACCAGCACCTGACACGCGGGCGGAATCTTATCCCTTGCTAGAAGAATCTCCTGACTCGCATAATGATGCTCCTCCAGCACCTCCCGGAAAAGTTTGAGACCGTTTCTTTCTTCGCCCCACAAACCGGCCTCCCCGTGCCCTGTGATAAAGCAAAGCGCTATGGTCCGCGGGTTCACAAGGCGCAGGAGCGCATTGGCAAACATTTGTTCATGAGGATGAACGATTCTTTCCTCACGCTCGTCGTAGCGGATCACGACAGTCTGAAGCTCCCGGACACGCCATTTTTTGGCCAGCTGCGGCACACGGTCGGGATCGTAAAAGTGGTATTCCAGCTGACTGTGTTGAAGCTTGCATTCCTTCAAAAAGATTTCAAAATCATTCCGGCTGGGGTCATCCTGCGAATAAAAAGCCAGCACTTCCATTTTTTGGGGCCTCATCCGGCGGATCAGGTCAAGCGTTGTCGGAGACAGCGAATAAATTTTTTGGCCCGTCAAATCCCAGCGCTGGTTGTTACGGATAACCAGCACCATCATCATGACGAAAGTCGCGAGCAAAATAAGGGAAACAAACAAAAGCTGAAAACGATTCAAGAACTGCTTCACACGCTAACCTTTCCAGTTTCTTGTTTCAATCGAACGAAGCGTCAAAAAAAGAAAATAAAGAGTAAAAAAACAAAAGTAGACGACGTGGCTTAAGTCCAGTATCCCCAGGGCAAACTCCCGGTAATGGGACAACGGAGAAAGGGCCTGAAGCCATTGCTGCCAGGGCGGATCCACCATATTAACGGCCCAGTCCAGGGCCCAAAAAAACAAAAGACCCGCAAAAGTCATAATGGCATTAATGACCTGATTTTCAGTCAAGGAAGAGATAAAAAGCCCAAAGGCAAGGCAGGCGCTGCCCAGCAAAAAGTACCCCAGATAGCCCATAAGGATGGGCCCCCAATCCATCTGGCCGCCAAGATAGTAAAAAAGATAGACATAGCCGGCGGTTGGGACAAGAAGAAGGCAGAATATACCTAGCAGGCCAAGAAATTTTCCCCACGTGATATCAAAATCAGAAAGAGGGTAAGTAAAAAGCAACTCCAGGGTTTGATATTTACGTTCTTCGGCAATCGAACGCATCGAAACCAGGGGCGTGAGAAAAAGCAGCATCCCGCTCATATTCAGAAAAAACGAGCCAAAGATAAAGTGCGCCATCTGAATCCCCTGGACACCTTCATAGGCGTTGCGCGCGGCTTCGATTGAAATCCGTGAATAGCTCAGGACGAGGAAAGAAAAGAAAATGCCGGAGACTAAAAAGAAGAAAATAAAAATGACGAACCCGAGCCAGGTGTGAAAATAAGACGCGATATCTTTTTTTGCCAGGATCCAAGCGCTTCTCACAGGGAACTCTCCGAATGACTCTCCTGCATCACGAGTTTTAGAAAAATTTCTTCAAGGCTTAAGCGCCCGGAGCGGATTTCAAGGATCGGGATTTGTCGTCCGACAAAAAGCTTTGTGATCTCAGGCCGGACTTCAACGCCCTTGGCTACGCCAAGAGAAAAGGAGATACGGTCCCCTCTTTCCTCCTGAAGCGTCACACGCTCTATTCCCGGAATGGATTGAAACAGGCCCTCAATTTCTTCCCGGCGGTGCCTTTCGCCCACCGTAATCAAAACCTCATGCCGTGCCTGAAGGCCCGATTCAAGCTCGTCGGTGGTGCCGCTTGCAACGACTTTCCCTTGATTTAAAATCAGAACCCGGTCGCACACCATGCTGACCTCAGGCAAAATATGCGTCGATAGCACAAGGCTTCGCTCCCGCCCAAGTTCACGGACAAGTGTGCGTATTTCTATGATTTGTTTAGGGTCCAGGCCGCTTGTAGGTTCATCAAGCACAAGCACCTCCGGGTCTCCGATCAGGGCTTGGGCAATCCCCACTCTCTGCCGGAAACCTTTGGAAAGCAAACGGATTAAGCGGGTTCTTACATCCCAAAGCCCGCAACGGTCCAATTTCTCTTTAAGGTCTGTGCTCCGCCGGCGCAGCGGAACTTTTTTGAGTTCCGCGACAAAGGTGAGAAATTCCTGAACGCGCATATCCCCGTAGAGACTCATTGACTCGGGGAGATACCCGATCTGGCGTTTTACCTTCTGCGGATTTTTGAATAAATCCTGATTACCGATCAGGACGCTGCCTTTGCTCGGCGGAAAATAACCCGCCAGGATGCGCATCGTTGTGGTTTTGCCGGCGCCGTTGGGCCCGAGAAATCCAAGCACCTCTCCTTTCCGGAGCTGGAAGGACACGTCCTCAAGGGCTTTAAAAGCCCCGAACGATTTATAAACCTTGTCCATCTGGACCATCACCGGCGCTTCAGGCGCTGCCACAAGCGGTCTTTTCTGTTCATCCGCCATACTTCACCTTTGCGAATTTCCGCTTCCCGCACTGAATCAATACCGGTTCGTTTAAAATAACCGTGTGGGCGGTATCGATGATTTTTTTCTGGTCAATTTTAACGCCTCCCTGTTCAATCAGGCGGCGCGCCTCGCTCTTGCTTGAAACAAGCCCGGTTTCTTTTAAAAGGGAGACAAGGTCGATCGTTTTTTGCGCAATCGAAATTTCATCGATTTTGTCCGGAAGCCCTTTGTCGCGAAAAATATGGTCAAATTCTTCTCTGGCCTGGCGCGCTTCGTCGCTTGAGTAATAAAGCCTGACGATTTGCTCGGCAAGGTCCGCCTTGACTTCGCGCGGATTCTCTTTGAATTTACTTTCAAGGAGTGGCCCGTACTCTTTGGCCGTAAGGCCGCTGATGTACTGAAAATAACGGGGAACAAGCGCGTCCGGAAGGGACATGACTTTTCCAAACATTTCCCGCGGCGGGTCCTGAACTGCAATGGCATTTCCGAAGCTTTTGCTCATTTTGCGTACCCCATCTGTCCCTTCAATGAGCGGAAGCGTCATCACCATTTGGGGCTTTTGATGCCAAACCTTCTGAAGCTCGCGGCCGACCAGAAGATTAAATTTTTGATCCGTTCCGCCAAGCTCCATATCGGACTTCACCATGACCGAATCATACCCCTGCAAAAGAGGATAAAGAAATTCAACCAGGGCAATGGGCTGGTTGGCCTGGTAACGCTTCTGGAAATCATCGCGCTCAAGTAATCGCGCAACGGTATAGTGGGAGGTTAGATTTAAAAAATCAGCGGGCGAGAGCGAGGCAAGCCACTCGGAGTTATACCGCACCTCGGTTTTTTGAGGATCAAGAATACGAAACACCTGCTCCTGATAAGTAAGCGCATTGCGTTTGACCTCATCCAAACTCAACATTTTCCGGGTTTCGGTTCGTTCCGTGGGGTCCCCGATCCGGGCCGTAAAATCCCCGATGATAAAAACCACCCGGTGGCCGAATTCCTGAAATTGTTTGAGCTTTCTTAAGGGAACGGTATGCCCGAGGTGCAAATCCGGGGCCGAAGGATCTGCGCCGTATTTAATACGCAGAGGCCGGCTCTCCTTGATTGAAAGTCCGATTCTCTCTTCAAATTCGGCGTGGGTAATAACATCCACACACCCTTCCTGAAGTACTTTTAACTGTTCAACGAGCGCGGCGGGCAATACTTATCTCTCTTTCTGATAAGAAGTTAAAATAGAATGCGGCATTGTAACAAGGATTAAAACCTGAGTCAAACAGCCCAAATACAATGTACAGTCAAAATACAATCCAAATCCCAGCGTGGCTTCCTTTTCGCCTTATGGTAGAATGCCGGGCATGTCAGAAATTCATCCTACCGCGATTGTCGGAAAAAATGTCGAAATGGGAGTTGCCAACAAAATCGGGCCGCATGTCATTATTGAAGATCATGTCAAGCTAGGCTCCCACAATACCCTTCACGCAGGCGCCTACCTTTGTTCGGGAACCGAGATCGGGAGTCACAATGAAATTCACATGCATGCCGTGATCGGCCACGCCCCGCAAGACCTGGCCTACAAGAACGCTCCCAGTTTCACAAGGATCGGCAATTCCAATCAAATTAGGGAGTTCGTCACGATTCACCGCGGTACCAAGCCCGAAACCGCTACAGTCATTGGCGATAACAATTATCTCATGGCGTACTGCCACATTGCCCACAATTGCGTGGTGGGAAATAATGTGATTATGGTCAATCAGGCGTCGTTGACCGGCTATTGCGAAATCGAAGACGGGGTTCTTCTTTCTGGGATGACAGGACTTCATCAATTTACACGGGTGGGCAGGCTCGCTATCCTAAGCGCCCTTTCAGCAGTCAATAAAGACATTCCGCCTTTCATGATGTGCGGAGGAAGACCGGCCGTTGTGCTCGGGATCAATGTGGTGGGACTTCGCCGGGCAGGAATCGCACCCCGCACACGCGATGAAATCAAACAGGCTTATAAGCTGCTTTACCGGTCAGGACTCAATGTCAGCCAAGCCCTTGAAGCGATCAAGAAAGATTTAAAAAGCGAAGAAGTTAAATACCTTGTCCGGTTCATTGAAAATTCAAAACGCGGAATTTGTGCCGGGGCAAAGGACGAAGCCGCTGAAACCCTTCAGCCGCGAAAAAAGTTAAACTTTCCCAATAATTAAAATCGAATTTTTCCCGCCGAAACCAAACGAATTTTTCATCGCCTTGCGGATGGGCGCTTTCCGGGCCTGGTTGGGGACATAATCCAAATCACATTCGGGGTCTGAAACCGTGTAGTTGATCGTGGGCGGGATCTCTGAATGCTGCATGGCCAGGATGGTGGCAATTAATTCAACGCTTCCTGCCGCTCCGATCAAATGCCCCAACATGGACTTGGTTGAGCTGATCGGGATTTGACCGGCCCTTGAGCCAAAAACTTTTTTGATAATCATTGTTTCGGTCTTGTCATTTAGAACCGTGGAAGTTCCATGGGCATTAATGTAATCAATGTCCTCAGGGTTGACTCCCGCATTTCGCATCGCCATCTGCATGGCCCGGACCGCTTCTTTACCTTCCGGATCAGGCGCGGTCATGTGGTAGGCGTCACAGGTCATACCGTGGCCCAGGATTTCGGCATAGATTTGCGCTCCCCTTTTTTTGGCGTGTTCATACTCTTCAAGCACAAGCATGCCAGCCCCTTCTCCCAGGACAAATCCATCCCGGTCACGGCTGAAAGGACGCGAGGCCTTTTGCGGTTCCTCATTTCGTGTGGATAATGCGCGCGCCACACAAAACGCCGCCAGGATCCCGGGATAAATCGAAGCCTCGGCACCGCCCATAATGAGAAAATCTACGGTGCCGCTGCGGATCGCTTCGAAGGCATAGCCGCCGGCATCCGAGGCTGAGGAACAGGCCGTGGCAATCGAAAAACTGGGGCCCGTCACGCCAAGCTCAATTGAAACATTGCTCGCGCAGGCATCAGGGAAAGAGGCCAGGGCCGTGAAAGGGTTAATTTTCATGGGGCCCTTTTGCATCAATGTCCGGTGCTGTTCAAGAATGTACCCATGACCGGCCATCGCGGTTCCAATAATGACGCCCGTTTTATCACGGCCGTTGCAATGAAGGTCAACGCCGGCATCCTGGACAGCCATTTTGGCGCAGGCCACGGCAAACTGCGACGTACGGTCCATCCGCCTTAAGCGTTTGGCATCGATAAAATCAGCAGGGTTGAAATTCTTGATTTCACCCGCAAACTGGGTGGTAAATTCGGCAGGGTCAAAGGCCTCAATGCGGGACACACCGGAACGGCCCTGGCGCAGGGATTCCCAAAAAGCATCTTTTCCAAAGCCAATGGAGGAAAGGACGCCCAAGCCCGTGATGACAACACGCCTTTGGGGAGATGGGCTAACCACAAAAATTAATAAGAACTGTGAAGGGGCGCGGTTTCACCCTTGAGAGTCAGGGCAATTTTACGCGCTTCGTGGTCCACATTCAGAATGGTGACATTAACCGGTTCACCGACCTGAAATTGATTTTCAATTTTGGCAGATTTGGCAGCCGGGATTTCCGAAACGTGCACTAAACCTTCCAGGCCATTCTCAAGCTCGACAAACAAACCAAAATTCACAATGCGGCTCACTTTTCCTGTGACCTGAATGCCCGACAAAAGCTGCTTGGTCAGGTCGGTCCAGGGGTCATCGGCAAGCTGCTTGATCCCAAGAGAAATTTTTTGCGCTTCGGTATCAAGCGTAAGGACCATCACTTTTACTTTATCACCTTTTTTAAAGGCGTCGCTGGGGCGTGTAATCTTATGCGTCCAGGAAATATCCGACACGTGAACCAGGCCGTCAATCCCGGGCTCAAGCTCCACAAAAAGCCCATAGTCAGTCATGTTCCGGACCGTGCCTTCAACCTGATCCCCAATGCGGTATTTCACATTCACCTTCGACCAGGGGTTGTCCTGAATCTGTTTCATGCCAAGGGAAATCTTCTTCCCCTGTCTGTCGAGATTCAAAATAATCACCTCAACCTCATCCCCCATCTGCAATAATTCAGAAGGATGATTCACGCGCTTGGTCCAGGAAAGTTCACTGATATGCACAAGACCTTCAACCCCCGGCTCTAATTCAACAAAAGCCCCGTAGGGGAGAATATTCACGACTTTTCCCCGGCATTGGTTAGCAATGGAGTATTTATTCTCTACCGTTTCCCAAGGATCCTGGCCTTTTTGTTTAAAGCCCAAGGATACTTTTTCCCGGGTACGGTCAATTCCAACCACGACGACTTCGACTTCATCTCCGATTTTGACAAGTTCAGAAGGGTGGGAAATCCGGCCCCAGCTCATATCCGTGATATGTAAAAGACCGTCCAGGCTGCCGAGGTCAATAAAAACTCCGAAATCGGTAATATTTTTAACTTTGCCTTTGATCAATTGCCCCACGGCAAGAGTGTCAAACATTTTGGAACGGGCGGAGGATTTCTCTTTTTCAAGGAAATCCTTGCGGGAGACGACGACGTTTTTTCGCTTCTGATTAATTTTAACGACGACGAATTTGCCCTGCAAACCTAGGAATTGGTCCAGATTGCGGGTGGGTTTTATATCGACGAGCGAGGCAGGAAGAAATGCCTCCATTCCGATATCCACCATAAAACCGCCGCGGACTTTCTTTAGAATCTTTCCGTCCACAATACTGCCTTCTTCGGCGTTGGAAAGGATATTGCTCCAGGTGCGCTGGCGGTCGGCTTTCTTTTTTGACAGGAGGACAATACCGTGTTCATCATCAAACCCTTCAAACAAAACATCAATCTCTGCATCGAGTTGAACTTCTGAAGGATCGGTAAATTCTTCGATGTGCAAAATCCCTTCTGATTTATAGCCAATGTCGACCATCACCTCGCGGTTTCTTATACCGACAATCTTGCCTTTTACGACATCCCCTTCCTCAAAGGTGTGAAGGGTCTTCTCATAGAGTTCTGCAAACTGGGATTTCATCGAAAAATTCTGGCCTCCTTAAAGGAAATGAATTTGATCCGCTGTTTTTCCGCTCATTGAGGGCTGATCTTAACTCACGGTGATTTCAACAGATCGTGAGGGCGGATTATATCACAAAGCCTTTGAATGCAAAGCTAAATTTGCTTGCGCCTGCGGGCAGCTTCAAAGAGGTATTTGCGGAGATTTTTCCCATCGTGTTTCGCGAGGAAACGGTCCAGTGTGTCCAGTCTTCTGCGGAAAGCCTTCAAGGCACGGCGTACCTTCGATTGATTGGCGCGTAATATGGGTTCCCAAATCGAGGCATCACCCAACGCAACCCTCGTCACGTCCCGGAAACCGGAGCCGGCGAAAGAAAGATAATTTTTTCTGACCGTTTGCATGAGGCAAACGGCAATCGCGTGGGGAAGATGACTGATTTCACTAACAATCCTATCATGTTCCTCGGCTGAAACTCTGATTGTGTGATGCGATATTTTCTTCCAGAAATGCTCCGCGCGCGAAAAACTTCTGGTCAGTGTTCCCCTATCACGAATCACAAAAGTCATTCCTTCGTCATAAAGAAAAGGATCCGCGGCCTGAATCCCCTGCCTGTGCGAACCCACCATGGGGTGAGCGCCCACAAATTGAATGCGTTTCAGCTGCCGCTTCCCGACGAATTTTAAGATTTCCTTTTTAACACTTCCGACGTCCGTCACAAGGGTCCCGCGAGCGGCCATTTTATCTATTGCAACAAGCATCGGCCCAAAGGTATCTACCGGAGAGCATAGGACCACAAGGTCTGCGTTGGCGATTCCTTCGGCAAGCGAGGAGGTTCCTTTATGAATCCACTTTTTCTTAAGGGCCCACTGGAGGGATTTGGGATTGCGGCTGACTCCGATAATATGGGCTTCAGAAAACTTTCTACGGCAGGTGGCTGCGAGCGATCCGCCCATGAGGCCCAGGCCGACAATGGCAATGGTCTTGAATTTCATAATTCAGTCCACCGTCCACACATATTTCCGTTGTCTTTGCTTTTCTCTGTGGTTTGTGGTCTATTGACTATGGACTTTTTTATATTTCCCGCCCAACGGCCTGGGCAATCACGCGCAGTTCCTTCATCATACTTTCAAACTGGTCAAAAAGAAGGGATTGCGGCCCGTCGCTTTTGGCCTGCTCAGGATCCGGGTGTACTTCCACCATAATCCCGTCACAGCCCGCAGCAATGGCGGCTCGCGCAATCGGAACCACATAAGCCCTTTTCCCGGTCCCATGAGAGGGATCAACCAAAATGGGAAGATGCGTTTCCTTTTTAACCACAGGAATGGCGTTGATATCAATCGTGTTTCGTGTCGCGGTTTCAAAAGTACGGATCCCCCGCTCGCAAAGCATGACCTTGAAATTGCCTTTTGATAAAAGATACTCGGCTGAAAGCAAAAGTTCTTCCACGGTGGCACTCAGTCCGCGTTTAAGCAGCACTGGTTTCTTTGAAATACCGCATTCTTTCAACAGGTCAAAGTTCTGCATATTTCTTGCGCCGATCTGAAGCATATCCGCGTATTGCCCCACAAGCTCCACATTCCGGGGATCCATGACTTCGGTCACCACCATCAGCCCAAACCGGTCGCCTGCTTCGCGCAAATACTTCAATCCTTCCTCGCCAAGTCCCTGAAAGGCATAGGGGGATGTTCTTGGCTTGAAAGCACCACCCCTTAAAAAAGTAGCGCCAGCTTTCTTCACCGCCTCAGCCGTTTTAAGAAGCATGTCCCGCCCTTCCACCGAACAAGGGCCCGCCATCACCACAATTTTTTTTCCGCCCACCTTCACCCCATTGGACATTTCAAATTCCGTGGCTTCGGGCTTAAAATCGCGGCTCGCGAGCTTAAAGGGCTTTAAAATCGGCATCACGGATTCCACCCCGGGAAAAGCTTCGAAGGGTTTTACCCGCAGTTTGTCTTCTTCTCCAATGATGCCAATGATCGTACGCTCAACCCCCCGCGATACCTGGGTGGTTAGTCCGACCTCCTTGACCTTTTCACAAACATGGTTAATTTCGTCCGGCGTAGCCGTGGGTCTCATAACAATAATCATGACTTTGAATACTCCTCCTTATGCGCTTCTTTCTAGGTATTTCTTCAAGCACCGGTAAAATTGCGCGTTTTGACTGCGGCGGCCGGTGGTCACCCGAATCCATGTCGCAAGCCCGTAAGCTTTCATGGAGCGGACAATGATTCCATCCCGCAGCAGGGCCTCAAAAACCTTGTCAGCATCATGACCCGTATCCAGCAGAACAAAATTGGCCTGGCTTTGAAGAAAGGTCAGCCCTAATTTTTTCAGGCGGCGGTAAAAAAACCGGCGGCCGGTTGAGACCATGTGCTTTGTCCGCCACAGAAAAAAACGGTCATCCAGCGCGGCCGTAGCCGCAGCCTGGGCAAGCGAATTCACATTAAAAGGCTGCCGGATTTTGTGAAGATAACCGATAAGCTCAGGATTGGCAAGCGCATATCCCACCCGAAGCCCGGCCAGTCCGTAGGATTTCGAAAAGGTACGCAAAATGACCACATTGGGTTTGTCGGATTTCACGTAAAAAAGCGTGTGCGGAAAATCGCGAGCTTCCACAAAATCAATATAAGCCTCATCAAAACAAACAATGACATCTTTGGGTACCCGGGAAAGAAAATGCTCCACTTCGGAAGCCGTGACATAAGTCCCGGTCGGATTATTCGGGTTGGCAATGAAAATGATCTTGGTGCGCTCTGTAATGGCACCCAGAATCCCGTTTAAATCATACCGGAAATCCTTCATCGGGACGCTTACATATTCCGCCCCGCAGGCCTGGGTCAAAATCGGGTAGACAAGGAAACTTGTTTCTGAGGAAATCACCTGATCCCCTTCCGACACAAACCCGCGCACCAGAAACTCAATGATTTCGTTGGAACCATTACCGATCATGATCTGGTTTTCCTGAAGACCGTGTTCCTCCGCAAGACGCTTCACCAGATAAAAACACGGCCCTTCCGGATAAAGATGCACCTCGCGAATAGCTTTGCGCAGTGCCCACAGGGCTTTGCGCGAAGGCCCAAGGGCGTTTTCATTGGAAGCCAGTTTAATCACGTGGCGCAGGCCAAGCTCGCGCTCCACCTCTTTAATCGGTTTCCCTGGCTGGTAAGGGCGAATCGCCTGAACGTAGGGTTTGTAGAGTTGCTTCTGAGTCATGGTTTGTTTCATATCGCAAGCGAGCTGCTCATGTTTCCTTCGCAGCAGAGGCAGGGTACGATCCTAGCACTTTCAGAAATTTGACTTTGGTTTCAATTTCCCTAAGCATTTTTTTGACCTTGGGATTTTCCACGTGCCCTTCAAAATCAATATAAAAATAATAATCCCAGGCTTTCTTTTTGGAAGGCCTTGATTCGATCTTTGTCATATTGATCCCGTAGCGCCGTATCGGATAAAGCATCTCATAAAGCGCCCCAATTTTGTCTTTCACGGAAACCACCATCGAGGTTTTGTCCTTGCGGGTGGCAGGCGGAATTTGACGCGAAATCACAAGAAACCGCGTCACATTTTGCGCAAAGTCCTGAATGCCTTCCGCTAAAATAGGCAGGTTGTAAATCGTGGCCGCAAGCTTTGAAGCAATGGCCGCACTTGCGTCCTCTTTCTGGGCGCGCTGGGCCGCGGCCGTGGTGCTGCTTGTCTCAATGAGCTCTACCCGCGGCAGGTTGGACTCAAGCCACATCCGGCATTGCCCAAACACCTGCGGGTTGGAGTAAACTCGCCGAATGGATTTTAGGTCTGAGTTCGACATCAAATTATGCGAAATCGAAAAAAGAATTTCCGAGCAGATTTTAAGGTCTGAATCCACAAACATATCCAGCGAATGGCTCACCGCCCCTTCAATCGAATTTTCAACCGGAATCACACCGTAGTCGGCACGCTTCTGCTCCACTTCCCGGAAAACTTCATAAATACTTAAAGCCGGCACATAACGGACACTTGAGCCGAATTTGGAAAGCGAGGCCAGATGCGTAAACGTGGCTTCAGGGCCCAGATAAGAAATCGTGGGTGTTTTTTCCAGGGCCAATGAGGCGGACATAATTTCGCGGTAAATGGATTTAAGAGCCCCTTTGGGAAGAGGTCCTTCGGAGCCCACTTCGTCAATGCGCTGATAAATTTCAACTTCGCGCTCGGGAGCATAGACCTCCCGCCCGCTTTTTTCCTTCATCTTGCCCACTTCAAGCACAAGGCGCGTGCGGTCGTTTAGAAGGCTGATAATTTTCCGGTCAAACTCGTCAATTTTCTTGCGTATCTGGCTCAGATCCATTCTCGATAATCTCCTCGGGGGTAGGGATGATAATTTCATTATTTTCATTTTCAGTCACAGGTGCGGGCTGCGGCTGGCTTTCATCCTGCGGGATATCCACAATCTGGGTTTTTCCAAGCAGTTCTTCTTTTTTAACCGCGTTATCCACAACCGATTTAATTTCTTCGATATTGGGAAGCTCCTGAAGAGACTTCAGGCCAAAATGTTCAAGAAACTTGTCGGTTGTCGCATAAAGGAAGGGCCGCCCGGGCACTTCTTTTTTACCGACAATTTTAATAAAGGCGCGCTCCACCAAAGTTACGAGAACGCCGCTCACGTCCACGCCTCGCAAATCCTCAATCTCCGCCCGTGTGATGGGCTGCTTGTAGGCAAGGATCGCAAGCGTCTCAAGCGCTGACTGCGAAGCCTGCTTGGCTTTTTTCTGAAGCTCAAGCTTTAGGATCCACGGGGCAAAATCCCGGCGGGTGGCCATTTCAAAGCCGCCGGCAATTTCCACAATCTCGAAACTGCGCGATTCACTTGCAAAGGCCGCCTGCATCTCACGAATCCACTGCCCGATTTCCTGTGCGGAAAAACCATTCAGGACTTTACGGATTTCATTCAATGTCAGCGGCTTGGTGGAGGCAAAGAGCAGGGCTTCAATCACTTTTTTGGCCTGCCCCGGGTCCTCGACCCGGCCCGCTTCGATTTTTTGGACTTCCACGTGCGGCTTATCCGAAAAGATTTCTTGTGTCAGCTGCTCCTCAAGCTGGGTCTCAAGCTCCCGGCGCAGCGCCTTGACTTTTTCCGCCTGCTCTTTTTGTTTTGCTTCTGAATTTTTTGTTTTCATCCTTCAACCTCTCCAAGACGTTCGATGACAATTTCACCGTAATGTGCTTCCTGCCGGATTCGCGCAAATCGGGTCCGAACAATTTCCAGCATGGCAAGAAAAGTGGCTATAAGTTCATTGCGCGTCCATTGGGCGCTGAAAATCCGGGAAAAGAGCACCTGCCGGTTTTCAGTCAAAAGGGTTTTGATCTGCGCCATTTTCTCTTCAATGGAAACGATTTCTTCATACACTTCATGCATTTCTGTACGGCCCACTTTGGTGAGCACTTTTTGAAAGGCCGAAACCAGGTCATAAAGATTGGCGCTGAAAGTATCAATCCCGGCATCTTCCGGATCAAGGTCCGTCAGATAGTAATCCGCGATTTGGCGTGTAAATATTTTTCCCCGCTCATCCTCCAAAAGCCCCAGTTCCTTGGCCGCTTCCTTAAAGGCCTGGTACTCCAGAAGCCTCCGGACAAGCTCGGCCCTGGGGTCGCCCATTTCGTCGTCGTCTTCCTCATCGTCCTGAGGCAAAAGCGTTTTGGATTTGATATAAATCAGGGTGGCGGCAATCACAAGAAATTCCCCGGCAATTTCAAGGTCAAGCTGCCTCATTTGGGATAAATACTCAAGATACTGCCGCGTGACCTCGGCCATCGGAATGTCATAAATATCCATTTCATTTTTTTTGATCAAATCAAGTAAAAGATCCAGAGGCCCGTCATAAACAGAGAGCTTCACATGCATCGGATTGAGAACCGTTTCAACAGGTTTGGAACCGTCTTCGGGTTCCTGGGACGGACGGTCTATCATTGGGGGTAATTCTTCCGGATTCATTTTCGCAGCCCTACCGCTTTCATAGCTTCCTCAAGGGTCGCGTGCGCAACTTCCCGCGCACGGGTTCTGCCTTTGTCCAAAATTTGCCTGACTTCGCTTCTTTTAACCGTCCACTCCGCGCGCTTTTTGCGGATAGGCTCAAGAAAAAGATTCAGTTTTTCAGCCATTTCCATTTTGCAATCCACGCATCCCCGGAGAGCCTCGCGGCATTCATGCGCCACGGTTTCGGTTTGAGCGGCATTATAAAGTTTGTGGTGAAAATAAACCGGGCAAATTTCCGGATGCCCTTTATCTTCCCGGAGTTTGCGCGCGGGATCGGTGACCATCGTTCTGACTTTCTTGGTCACCACGTCAGCGGAGTCCGAAAGATAAATACAGTTGTCATAGCTTTTACTCATTTTCCGGCCGTCAAGTCCCGGCACGCGCGGAGCTTCGGTTAAAATGGCTTCCGGCTCGGGGAAAATTTCTTTCCCGTAAAGATGATGAAACCGCCTTACAATTTCCCGCGCAAGTTCAAGGTGCGGCAACTGATCTTCCCCCACCGGAACCTTTTCAGCCTTATAAAGAAGGATGTCGGCCGCCTGAAGCACGGGATATCCCAAAAATCCGTGGGTGTTAAGATCGCGGCCTTTAAGCTCCCGGAGCTGATCCTTGTAAGTCGGGTTTCTCTCAAGCCACCCAAGGGGTGTAATCATGGAAAGCAAAAGGGCCATTTCCGCGTGCTCGGGAACTTCGCTTTGAATGAAAATCGTGCACTTATCAGGATCCAGACCGCTTGCCAGATAATCAATCACCACTTCCATAACATTATCCGCAATGTGACTATGGGACTCATATTCGGTCGTTAGGGCATGCCAGTCGGCAATCATGAAAAAGGCATCCTGGCCCTGCAGTTTCTTGTAATTTTCAATCGCACCAAGAAGATTTCCGAGATGAAGTTTTCCGGTAGGCCGTGTTCCGCTTAAAACCCTTGTTGGCATATTGAGTTAGCTTGACCCCCCTGGCAAATTAATACTAAAAATTTTTGGCATTCTACAGGATGCCCCAAGGTGTGTCAACGAAACCACAAAGCCTTAAACAAGCCTCAGGCTACAGGCTTCAAGCCGCAAAAGATTTATCCAGTATACCGGCTGTCCTGCGACCTGCAGCTTGCAGCGTATAGCTCATCTGGCTTTGGGAGCGTTTCCCGCCAGGAGGAACCCTTCTCTTTTAACGGCTTTGACCATCCGCTGAAAGGCCTGGACCGGGTTTGTGCCTTCGGTAAGGTTATTCTTGCAAATCGCGGCATACCCGCGGCGATTTTTGATTTTGAAAATATTGACGCTGGCCGATGAGATTTTTTTTAATGTCTTTTGTCCCATTTTCCCCTCCTTAGATTTATTTCCCATAAGAGATAGGCAGAGAAGTATTGCCTGCCCCTTAGGAGCACCATTTTTTTTGCAAAGACTCAATCTAAATATCGGCTAAAAAAAGAAAGGCCTGACAAAAAGGATTATTCTTTTTCAGAGGAGGCTGCGGCAGCCGTGGGGAGCAAATAATTGGCTTGGGGCACCTGACCGCTGGCTGCACTGGCGGCCATGTTGGCGGCCGCAACCTGGGTTACGGCGGCTTCGGCAAGAGCTTCTTTCTGGATGAGTTCGACGGAAGGTTTCTTTAGAGTTTCCTGTTCCTTATGTTCGGTATCCAGAGCCTTCAATTCCGCAAGCAAAACCTCGCGGGCGGGACGCATGCTTTTATCCGGCAGCTTCACCCAGATAAGGTTACCCGAAAAGGCCGACTTGTGACACCAAACCTGGATCCACTGTTCGGCCGTTTCTTTTTTGTAGCGGTGAAATAAAAACCAGCGGGCCACCTGTTTGACAAATCGGGCTTTGTAGTAATGACCGTCGTAAAGAATTTCTACTTCTGTGTCGCCAAAGCGGTCAATCAGATAAATAATTTTTGAAAGCTCCGAATAGGGACGGCCGCTGAATTGTTTGTAGGCTTGAGATTGGGTGGGAGGAGCTGACCACTGTTCCACGGCAAAAATACCTTGGGCAAACAGAGAAACACTCATCATGCCTGAAAACGCTATGGCGAATAAAACGGATCTGAATCGCCAACTTACCCTTCGCACTTCGCCCCTCCGAGTGTCTCTTTGAGTTGCTTAGTAAATTCCGGTGTCCTCCGCCTCCCGTAACTTACACCCTAAATATTAACATAAAAGTTGTAACTTTGAGCAATAATTATTACTTACGCAACGTAACAATGGCCTTCTGATTATTACTCGAAGCCAGTACTAAAAGACAGGGGGCGTAGGTCGTTGTCGTGCTGCCATAGATGTTCATTAGATCAATCTTTTTGGCCGCGAGCCGCTGGGACAGGGACCGTAACACCCCCGGCTTATCTTCAACTGAAATCAAAACCACGTCATTTTCCTGAACCTGGAACTTAGCTTTACGCAGGGAATCCATCGCCCGGAGGTGGTCATCCACGACAAAGTTCATAAGTGCCACACCGCCTGCCGCCTGAGCGGAAAGGGCAATGATATTGATCCCGTGATCGGCCAAGATGTTAGCGACATGGGATAGCATTCCAACTTTGTTTTTGGACGTCACAACGATTTCTTTGCCCGCTTTCACGTTTTTAATCATGAGGAGCTCCTTTGTTATTTAAGGTGAAACTTTTCGCTTATTAGAAATGCTAACCCATTTTGAATGAAATTTCCACATCTGGCTTTGTAAAGAAACGCATCCAGGCCACGAATTCAGTGCTTTTGGAGAGACTAAAATACTTGTCGAATAGAGAAATAAAAGGCGGCGGCGAGCGAAAGAAAGGGGCCGTAGGGAATTACTTCTAGTTTCTTAATCCAGCGCGCATAAAAGGCAAAGGGAAGCGCAAAAAAAGGCGCAAGGAAGAACGTAAATGTCACTGACTGCCATCCAAGAAAGGCGCCAAGCATAGCAAGAAACTTGATATCTCCTCCCCCGAACGCGTCTTTCTTAAAAATCGCCTTCCCGAGCCAGCCGGCCGCGCAGCCCATCAAGGCACCGGCGCAAAGCCCTGACAAACTACTGTAGAAAGCGCTTAGGTTTTCCGCAGCGCCTTGCAAGGGCGGATAAAAAAAACTCAAAGCGATGCCTGTCACGATCCCCGGGAGTGTGATTAAATCCGGGATAAGACCGGTTTCACAGTCCGTGAAAAAAACTATCAGCAGCAGAGACAGGAAGACGACGGAAACAAGAAAAGGTAAAAATTTGCTGCTCAGGCTCCAGCTTACGGCCCAAATGAAAGCCGAGAGAATCTCAACCGCGGGGTATCGGACTGAGATATTATCTCGACACGAGCGGCAGCGCCCGCGACACATGAGAAAACTAAAAAGCGGGATGTTCTCAAGCCAGGAAAGGCCGCGGCCGCATTGCGGGCAATGGGATCCCGGCCAGACAATCGACTCCCTGCGCGGCAGCCGCCAGATGCAGACATTTAAAAAACTCCCCGCCAAAAGCCCGAACAATCCCGCGATCAAAGCGCCTTGAGAAATTATCATCCCTCAGGATATCGGCACCTCTTCCCTATTTGTTCATTTCACTTTTGTTGATTTCACTCATTGATTTTCTTAGTAATTCGGCTATAATTAAATTAGTTAAATAAATTAACTATTTAAAGGTTGAACTATTTTATGCCTGAGCGAGAGACCTTCTTAAAATATCTTCGGGAAATCCAGGTCAAGTTTTCACGGCTTTATACCAGCATCCTCACCAAGGCAGATTTGACACTACCTCAATACGCCCTCCTCAGTCATCTTTCTCAAGCCGGGCAGGTCCCGATGACACAACTCAGTGAAAGGCTTCATATTTCAAAACCCGCGGTGACAAATCTTGTGGACCGCCTGGAAAAAAAACGGTGCCTTAAACGGCTCCCGCATGCAAAAGACCGGAGAATTCATCTGATCAAACTTGAATCCAAGGGCGAGCGGATCGTCAAAAAAACTCAAGGCTACGTATCCAGTTTTCTGCTTAAGACTTTTGAGCCTTTCAATACCAAAGAGAAGGAAACCATCCAGCATTTTTATAGCCTGCTCTCAAAAACAATGGATGAAGTTTTACTCTCGCGCGGGGACGATCAAATATGAACCGGCCGTTTGGATTGTTTACTTTGGGGGTAGGTCTTTTATGCTTGCTAGCGATTCAATCGCCGGCGTGGGCAATGGCAAAAAAACCGCCAGCACCTGAAACAGCGCCTCAGGAGCCCGCTCCCCTGCCTCCGCTTACTCTTGAAGATTGTTACGAGCTTGCGCTCAAGCAAAGCGAAACCCTTGCCATTCGAAAGCAAGACATTGAAATCGCCGAGGCGCAGTTTTATAAAGCCGCGGGCGAAGCAATTGGGGATGTGCGGTTTGTCATTACCGATACGCGCCAGGACGCTCCAAAGCCTCAAACGACTCCGCCGCCCGCCCCCATTGAAATTCCTTCCTCGGATCCCAATAACCCGGACCCCATCATCATTCAGCAACCCCAATCCGGCTCCGACAATTCTTTTGGAAGCACCTTTAATGCACAGCACCGGCGGGAAAGAAAATTTGTGATTAGCCAGCCCCTTTTTCAGGGTTTCCGAAGCCTGGGGGCCATTGCGGGCGCGGGCAGTTTAAAGAGACAACGTACCGAGGAAAGGGCTCGCGCAGAACAGCTCCTTTTTCTTGACGTGGTCGAAGCGTTTTATCAGGTCAAGCGCTATCAACAAGACATAGAAATCCTTGAGGAAATTCACCAGCTGTTTCGAAATCGCATTACGGATCTTGAGGCCCGGGAACGAATCGGCCGTTCCCGCTTAAGCGAAGTTGTCTCGGCCCGGGCCCGTATGCGCGTCATTGAGTCCGACCTGGCCCGCTCCCGCGGCGTTGTAAAAGTGGCCCAGCACATTCTCGAATATCTCACCGGCATTGCGATTGATCTCAAACGATTAGAGGAAGAAGCGCTTGAGACAAACGTCAGTCAAAACCTTACCCAACTGCTTCCGGCCGGTGAAGACCGGGCGGATGTCCAGGCCGCCGAGGCCGCGATCAAGACAGCGCGGAGCAGTGTGGTGATTGCCCAAAGCGAATTGTGGCCGGACATTTCTCTTGAGAATAATCAGTATGTCAAACGCGAAGGTTTCCAGAGAGATTACGATTGGGATCTTCTATTCAAATTCGATATTCCCATTTTCCAGGGCGGCCGGGCCCTCGGAGAAATTAAAGAGAGTTTAGGCGAATGGCGAAAAGCAAAATATTTTCACTCCCAGGTTAAAAGGCAGGCTGAACTTCAAATTAAAGAAGCCTATGAGAATTGGTCGGCCGCGGCCGACCAATCCAAATACCTTGAGCTTGCCGTCTCAGAGTCACAAGAAAACTACCGGCTGCAACAAGAGGAATATACGCGCAATCTGGTGAACAATCTTGACGTGCTGGCTGCCCTTGAATCCTTAAACCAGACTCAGAGGGACGCCAACCAGGTCTTTTATGAAATGAAAATTACCTACTGGCGCCTCAAAGTCGCCCAGGGAGAAGTGCTGTGAACTTATCAGAAATCTCGATTAAAAACCCGGTGTTTGCGTGGATGCTCATGATTGGCCTTATGTTTTTTGGCCTCATTAGCTTCCGCGGAATGGGCGTTGGACAAATGCCGGATGTGGATTTCCCGGTGCTCACGGTCGACGTCACCTGGGAAGGCGCGGCCCCTGAAGTCATGGAAACCGACGTGGTGGATATTATTGAAGACTCGGTGATGGGCGTGGAAGGGCTTCGTGAAGTCTCCTCTTCCACACGGCAGGGCCAGGCGCTTATTAGTCTTGAGTTTGAGCTGGAACGGGATATTGACATTGCTTTGCAGGAAGTACAAAGCAAACTTTCTGAGGCCCAGCGCCGCCTTCCCCGGGAGATCGATCCCCCGATCATTACCAAAGTGAACCCTGAAGACCAGCCAATCATGTGGGTCAGCGTTTCCACGAACCGGCCTTTAAAAGACCTTATGGAATTTGTGGATAATCAAATCAAGGACCGCTTCAAGACCATTTCCGGTGTCGGCGAAGTTTTCCTGGGCGGCTTCCTGGAAAGGAACCTGCGCGTGTGGCTTGATGTCAATAAGCTCGAAACTTATCAGCTCACGGTGGACGACGTCATCCAGGCTATTCAAGAGGAGCATGTGGAAATTCCCGCCGGCATCCTTGAAACAGAGAAAAAGGAATTCACGGTCCGTGCTATGGGAGAAGCGCGATCCGTAGAAGAATTTGAAAAAATTGTCATTAAGCAGCGCGGCCGCCAGCCGATTTACCGTCCGATCCCTTTGAAAGAAGTCGCCACCATTGAAGACGGCCTTGCCGATGTCCGGAGAATTTCACGTGTGTTGGGAAAACCCGCGGTCGGGCTTGGCATCCGGAAGCAACGGGGCACCAATTCCGTGGAGGTGGCCCGAAAAGTCAGGAAACGGGTCGAGGAGTTAAAAAAGGAAATCCCCAAAGAATTTGAAATCGGCGTCAATTTTGACAGTACCCGTTTTATTGAAGACTCGGTGGACGAGCTTGTATTCACGCTTATTTTGTCCGCGATCCTGACCTCGCTTGTCTGCTGGATTTTTCTTGGATCCTGGAGCTCGACTGTCAACATTTTGCTTGCAATCCCAACCTCCATCCTTGGAACGTTTATTGTCATCAAGTTCGCGGGCTTCACGCTGAACACCTTCACCCTTCTCGGTCTTTCGCTTGCCATTGGGATCGTTGTCGATGACGCCATTATGGTGTTGGAAAACATTGTCCGTTACCGGGAGCAAGGCGAGTCCCAGATGGATGCCGCCTTGAAAGGCTCCCGGCAAATCACATTTGCTGCAATTGCCGCTACCATTGCGATTGTCGCTATCTTTCTTCCCGTCGCCTATATGAAAGGCATCATCGGTAAATTTTTCCTTCAGTTTGGCGTCACCATTTCAGTGGCCGTCATGCTTTCCCTGCTTGAGGCTTTGACGCTTGCCCCGATGCGCTGCTCGCAATTCCTTGAAGTCGGGGAACGAAAAACTCGCTTTGGTAAAATGTATGAGCGGGCAATGCACCAGGTGACGGATCTTTACCAGCGAATGCTTATCGTCACGATCCAGCACAAAAAGAAGGTGCTCGTGGGCGCTGTTCTCTTTTTTATCCTTTCACTCGCTACCCTCCCCTTCCTGCGCAAGGAATTCATTCCCGTTCAGGATCAAAGCATGTTTCTTGCGCGGCTTCAAACCCCCATTGGATCTTCCATTGAATTTACCAGCGAACGCTTCAAACAGGCTGAAGCCATCATTACTGGCCTTTTGCAGGTTTTTATGAAATTAACCTCTTTAATCACAATAGGTTAAGTAATTTTGTTTCAATCGCCTTTGCGCAGGGATCGAAGGGAAATTCAGCACCCCTTTCGGAGGGCTTGATTTCCCTAGAAAGCTTAAAAAATGGTTGCCCCTTAAGGGTGGAAAAACCTGCAAAAGGCCAGATCATTATGAAAATGCCGGAATTGAACCGCTATTATGCCGCCGTCGGAGGATTCGGAGGCGGAGAGGTTAACACAGGGATCATTTTTCTTAATCTCAAACAGAAAAATGAACGGCCGGTCAATCGTGAGGCCGGTCACCGGCGCAGCCAGCAGGAGCTGATGGATTATGTCCGCCAGGAATTCAATAAAATTCCGGATGTCAAAGCCGTGATCCAGGATCTTTCGACGCGCGGCTTTGCGGCCCAGAGAGGCTTTCCCATTGAATTTACGGTGCGGGGGCCGGACTGGGAGAAACTGCACGGTTTTGCCGAGGAGATTCAAAACCAGATGAAGCAAAGCGATCTTTTCGTGGACGTGGATACCGATTATCTTTCAGGGATGCCGGAAATCCGGATTTATCCCGACCGCGAAAAGGCCTATGAGCACGGTGTGAGTGTCAGCTCGGTTGCCGGGGTCATTAACGCCCTGATCGGAGGAACCCGCATTGCCAAATACACCAAGGGCGGCAGACGCTATGATGTGCGCGTGCGCGTGCTTGCAGAACAAAGAACGCGCAAGGAAGATATCGAAAAGCTGCTCGTATGGAACGACCGGGGAGAAATGGTCCGGTTGATGGATGTCATTAAAATTGAACAACGGTCCAGCCTTCTTACGATCACGCGCCGCGGCCGTGAAAGAGCCATTGGCATCTTCGCCAATGTGGCTGCGGGTAAATCACAGGCCGCTTGTCTTGATAAAGTCAGAAGCATTGCAGCAAAGGTTTTGCCGGACAGTTACCACGCGGTTTTTAGCGGCACGAGCGAAACTTTCCGGGAATCTTTTCAAAGCCTGCTTTTTGCCTTGTGGCTCGGGATCATTGTTTCATACATGGTGCTTGCGTCCCAATTTAACCATTTGATTCATCCGGTAACCGTACTGCTGGCACTGCCTTTCAGTATTTCAGGCGCCTTTATCGCGCTTCTCATCGGCAATCAATCGCTGAACATCTTCAGCCTGATCGGTTTGATTCTTTTGATGGGTATTGTGAAAAAAAATTCCATCCTTCTTGTAGAATTTACCAACCAACTGCGCCGCGAAGGATTAGATCCTTTGGAAGCCATTAAAAAAGCCTGCCCTATCCGCTTCCGTCCCATTTTTATGACCTCGGTCACGACCATTGCCGCCGCAATCCCGCCCGCAATGGCCCTTGGGCCGGGTGCCGAAACCCGGATCCCTATGGCGATTGCCGTCATCGGCGGCATGACCCTCTCAACGCTATTGACTCTTTTTGTGGTTCCCGCCGCTTATCTTGTTTTCGCACATCTTGAAAAAGAAGAAGTCCGCGAGGCCCAAAAAAAATTCTTTTCAAGGTTCATTCCAAAATGGAAAAAAAAACATTGAAACTTTAACTGTTTTTGATTAAATACCCCAACTCGATGCACCCAAAAATGTTTGGCAACCCGATCAAAATCAATTTATGGACGCTCCTCTTAGCAGTATTTTTGCTGTCAGCTTGTGCTTCCCCTTATCTCAAAGGAGTCACGCCCCGTGGAGATAGGGCTTATTTAGGTCCCGTCCCCATTGAGAAAACCGAAAGCTACCAGACCTACCTTCACAGCCGGCATACGGAAGTCGACAAACAGCGTTATCTTTTTCAGCGGCTTAAAGCATCTGAAAACCTACAATTTTATGATGACGGGAGATGGTATGACACGCTTGAGGCCTATCGGGGCGGGATGTGGCTGATGAGAAACCGCTATAAAGAAGGGCAAGATAGCCGCGAGTTTATCCGAAAATATATTGAACGCTCAGAGCAGACCAATCAATACCGCCTTGTCCAATACCCGGACGGATCGGTTCAGATCGGTTCTTATATTTTGTATAACGAACTCGATCTTCTGGAAGAAACCACAAAAAAGGATTTAGCGGATAAAGCTTAGCCTGTTTGCGGAACGGTTATTTTTTTGCATCGCGGCGGAAAAGATGCGCGGCGTGCAGTTCGAAGAATTCAATCAGCGCCGGAACAAAAAAGACGGAAGCGAGCAGGCAGCTCACAAAACCAAAAACCCCCAGCTTGCCCATTGAAGACACTCCCGCGTGCGTGGCAAACATGAGGCTTGCAAAGCCTGAAATGTTCGTGGCTGAAGATAACAAAACACCTTTTAGGGATTTGCGCATCGTTTCAAAGAAGTTCTCATTTTTTCTTTCCCGGTACCGGTCAAAAATATAAATTCCGTTATCGATCCCCACCCCTAACACACTGGGGACAATCACCATATTAAAGAAATTGAATTTCAAGTTTCCGGCCGCCATCATGCCCATCATCCACAAAACCCCGACGAGGAAGGGAGCATGCACCCACAACACGTGATCCAGGCGCTTGAAATGCCGGAAAACGAGCAAAAACACGGTAATCACGCTAATCCCCAAAGCAATGGGCGTGTCGCGTTCCAAAAGCCTTAAGATATCGGCATAAATTACGGGCTCCCCTGCCAATTTGACATTGGGGGGAAGCTTGAGGGTTCGTAATTCTTTGACAAACCGTTTGGCATTTTGTCCGTCAAGAATCCGGATCCTGGGATACACGAAAACAATGGAAATCTTCTGGTCTTTTCCTTCGTATTGCTGGCGGATGCCTGCCGGCAAATCTTCCAATCCAAGAGGCGTGGCTTTAAGCTGCTGCTTAAGTTCCACAATTTTATTTTGCGGGCCAGGCTCCATCTTTTGAATCATGGCATCATGCTTATCCAAAACACCCCGAATCTCATGCAGTACGGCGATCTTGGCTTCCTGCTCCCGCGGAACGTGCGTCCCGAGAAACGCCACAAAATCAAATGTCGTTTCAGGGTGCGTCTCAATATAATGATTAATCTCAACCGCCAGTTTGGACGCTGCTTCCCGGTCCGGGGTAATAAACGCCACCGGCATAAGGCGCACGCCGAAATGAGAACCGATTTTTTCGGAAAGAACAATCGCGTCATCACCCTTCGACCTGAGATCTGTAAAATCGTAATTGAATTTTACGCGGGGAACCTGAAAAATAGAATAAACGGAAAAAAGCACGCCTAAAATGATCACTACATAAATGGCGGTTTTTGGGATAACTTGAGACTGCCGAACGGGCCGCCTTTTAGCCGGAAAAAATCTCTCACCCAAAACAATTAAACTCGGCTGGACATACAGGACAATCACAAACGAGATGACAATCCCCACGCCTGCAATGATGCCAAAATGCCGGAACCCTTCAAATTCGCTAATGATCATCGCATAAAAAACAACGGCCGTAGTCCACATACTGGACCAAAGCGGCTTCCAAAGTTCGGAATAGGTCATCTCAAGGGCCTTTTCCACATTTCCGGTCAGCCGGTAATCTTCCTCGAAACTGACCAAAATATGGAACGTGTAGTCGCCTCCCATTCCGAACAAAATGGCGGCAAGGAACGCCGTGATGAGGTTCAAGTACCCCACCGTCGCTTCTGCAAAAGCCCAAATCCAGACCGTACCGATCACAAGCGGCAAATAGGCATAGATGATTGAACGAAAATTGCGAAAAGCAATAAAATTCACAAGGGCCAGAAAAATCATCACCATCATCCCTGTGCGTTTGAGGTCTCGGGTAATGGTTTTATATTCATTGTAACGCGTCCGGTAAGGTCCGGTTAAACCCAGGGTCACGGGGTGCTTTACCCCCTGCTTAATTTCTTTAAACGCCCGCGCCACTTCCTCAAAAAGCAGCTCTGATTTCATGAATTCGCTCACAGGATGCTTGGGCTTAAGTAAAACCACCCGCATGTAGGAATCCCTTTCCTGCGCTGAAAATCCGCCAATGCGGTAAACTTTTTGTTCAAGTTCAAGCGACTTTAAATCCACGGCAGGCGGCTTTTCATCGAGCAAGTCCACGAACAAAGGGTTTGTCTTGCGCCGGTAATGGCCGACGATGTCGTTGACGTTTTGTTTTAATTTTTGAAGACTTTCCAGCGTCAAAAATAAAAGCTTCCGGTTCTGAAATGCCGGGATATTGGTCCGGTTGTCCACATATTCCACTTGCTCGAAAGAACCCGCTTTTTGGGAAAACTGCTCCGAGACACGGCGCACCGCTTCTTCGTCCGGGGATTCAAAAACCACAATCAAAAAACTGGTGCCGCCCACGTGGCTTGTGAGTTCTTTAAGGTTCTTAACACTCGGGTGGGCGGGCGGAAGAAGATCCAGGAAATTAGCGTGAAGTTTAAGCCTCGAAACGTACGGAAGAAGTAAAGCGGTTGTGATTGAAAAGGCGATTAAAATCCAGGCCGCGTGCTTTGCGATAAACCGGGCCTGTGCCTGCGCAAAGGAGGGTTTGTCAGGCGACGGCGGATCTTGCGGCCTTGAGTTAAGCTGCTGCGCTTGCATGAGGGGTGTCGCTATGCGCATCACGAAGCTTCTGCCGGTGAAACCGGTGGACATCGATGAAGGCTTTAATAAAACGAAAAGTAAACGACCAGCGTTTGATTTTGGAGGGACTCATTCTTTTATGGTATTCAATCGGCACATAGTGAATGTCACGGTGATCGAGTAAAAAAGCAAAAGTGAGCGACGAGGTTAAAGAAAAGCCCTCGCAAAGAATGGGTTCGTAATACTGAAACATATCTCTGCGGATAATCCTTAAGCCTGAGTTAATGTCGTCTACCGGCTTCCCAAAAATCCCCTGCAGAAGCCGACAGATGGAGCGCTTGCTTACGATATAAAGCCAGGGATTCAGCGTGACATCACGAGACCCAACCACCATCGGATACTCCCGGGCAAACGCCATGAGCCTCGGGATATCTTTGGCCTTGTAAGTATTGTCGCAATCCATGATACACAGATACGAGGATTCGGAATTTTTCGCTCCCGTTTTAATGGACGCGCCGTAGCCGCGGTTTTTAGAATGGGACACATACCGGACGCCCAGGCGGTTAAAAATTTCTTCAGGGTGGTCGGTTGAGCCGTCATTGACAAAAAGGATTTCGCTTGTAAAAGGCTGATTTTTCAGGCTCGCGGCAAGCTCTTGATAAACAAGGTCAATCGCATTGCGCTCATTATAGATTGGGACGATGATCGTGACATCATGCATTTTCGATATTCCCCGCCGAGAAAATTAACCTTCGGAAGTCTCCTGATTTTCTTTCTCAGCCTGGGTTAACCGTTGCTGCATTTTATCGAGCAATCCGGAGAAATTGGACTGGGCAATAATTTTGTCAAATTGGTATTTGAAATCTTCGGCAATGCTGACATCATCCAGAATCACATCATCAATCTTCCACTGGTTGTCTTTCTCATAAAGATGGTAAACCACCTTTACCTCAAGCCCTTCGGCCTGCTGCTGGATGAGGCTTTGGACTTCAAAACCATTCTCCACGGGACGAACCTCCGGGTAGGTAATCTGGTAATCCCCCATGAATTTGCGGCTTTTAGGGTAGGCCATGCTTTCAATCAATTGCCATAAGAGGTTAAAAAACTTTTTTTGCGCTTCAGGCGTTGTTTTACTCCAGTGTTTTTCAAGTGCCCGCTTGCCCATCGCCTCAAGATCCAGGTAGTTATTGGCAGCCTGCACCTGCTGATTGTGCAGCGCCGTGCCTTTTACGGGAAATTGCATCGATTTGATGGTCGTTAAAAACACTTCCACGGCCTGCTGCGGGGTCTCACGGGGCTGCGCGCTAAGTGGCGCGGTGAATGCCATCCACAACAAAAATAGAGCCGAAATGATGAAAGAATATCGCAATGATTTGATTCGCACAGCCTCTCCTTCTTGAAAGTATCGATAGCATAGGAAAAAAGCCCCTTGAGGTCAATCATTTATGTAACGCTTTTATCCAGTAAAGGTTCAGGCGATGAAAAGGGCTTTGAAGTCAAAAGAATTCAGTATAGACTACGCGCTCAATTTATGCAGATAGACAGCGCTAAGATTTGGATTCTGGTTGGATTTCTTGGACAATTCTGTTTTTCCTGCCGTTTTCTCGTGCAGTGGATTGCCTCCGAGAAAAAGAAGAAAAGCGTCATCCCCATTGCTTTTTGGTATTTCAGCATTGCCGGAGCGTTAATTCTGTTCTCTTACGCGCTTCACCGAAGGGACCCTGTTTTTATTACAGGCCAGCTTTTCGGTGTTCTCATCTACCTGCGCAATCTCCATCTCATTCATAAACACAAAAAATCCGAAATCACGCCTGCTTGAGATTCAAAGGTTACGGGAAGAAAAACTTAAACCGTGAAGGAACTGCTTCCGGAAGGGGCCGCACCTGACGGTTGCCCCTGCAATTTTTTACATTCAGCACAAGCTTCGGCCATTCGATTGAGCGTTTCCTGAATATCGGGCGGCATTTCTCCGGAACAGGAAAAATCACATTTACAAGGATCCTCCTCGGTGCAACCCTTGACAGCCGCACTTAAACAATCCATTCCGCTTTCTTCTGTATAAGAAACCAACTGCGTATCCGACGTGCTCTGATTCATGCTGCTGCTTTGCGAAGTACTGGGCTGCCATTTTGGGTCACCGCCAAATTGTTGAAACAACCGTAAAAGATTACTTAATTCATTCATTTTGCTTCGTATCGTATTTTGAATCGCGCGCCCCTGATTCTGCAATTGCGTCATTTCATTCAGAATCCTTCGAACAGCATCTGCATCCTTAGCTTTCTGCGCGGCCTTAAGCTCTTCTTGTTTAGCTGCGTATTGTTCATTAAGCTGCTTTAATTGATCTGTAAGTCTCTTAATTTCATCAGCTTTATTTTGCGCATCACTCTTATGTTGCTCTTGAATTACCCGTCTCATTCTTTGTTGCATGTCGTTTCTTTGCTTAATAAGGTCGGGTAATTTTTTCCGGGCCTCGTCCCGCTGCCTGGCGTTGGGATTCCCGGGGCTTGCCTGCGCCTGAAGGCGGGTTATTTCCTTATTAAGGTCATCCAGCGCTTTATATTGACTTTGAAATTCAGGGTCATTCCACAAAGCTTGCGGAATTCCGGCAGGCGGAGTTCCACCCGGCTGCTGTGGCGGGCGTTGAATGATTTGAGCTTGCAAAAGGGAAGTTGAGTTTAATGAAAGGGCAGAAAAAATGGTGAGGAATATAATAAACTTAGCTTGCCTCGAAAGTAAACGGTGTAGGCTCATTGATATCACCGTTTAAACTATACCCGCCAAATAGACGGGTGTCAAAAAGAGAGGATGCCGAAATTTAAGCGGTCAAAACCTCGACGCGGAGCATTTTGACTTCCTGGAGGGGTTTGTCCTGCGAGTTTCGGGGAGCATTGACGATCTTTTCCAGCACATCCATACCTCCGGTCACTCGCCCAAAAACAGAGTGGTGATCGTCAAGCCATGGAGTTGGCGCAACGGTAATGAAAAACTGGCTGCCGTTTGTACCAGGACCGGAATTGGCCATGGAAAGTACGCCGGGTTTGTCGTGGCGAAGTTCATCCGAGAATTCATCTTCAAATTGATAGCCGGGCCCGCCCCGTCCGGTGCCGGTGGGGTCACCTGTTTGAACCATAAAACCGGGAATCACGCGATGAAAGATAATGCCGTCGTAGAAATTTTTCTGCGCTAACGTGACAAAGTTTTCAACTGTCTTGGGCGCTTCTTCCGGATAAAGCTCGACTTGAATATCACCTAGCGTGGTTTGAATCCTGACTTTCACTGTCTTTTCTCCTTGAGGTTCTGTGACAACAGGTGGTGTGGTTTCGGCCGCGGGGACTTCGGCTTTCTTATCGGCCGTAGCACAACCCGCTAGGGCAGCGAGCCAAACCATCGTTAATAAAGCCATCTCATTTTTAATTTTCATGCGCGAATATTACCCCATATCCCAAGAATATGCCATTTCATTTTTAGTCTGCGCTGTTTTCCGTATTGTTGATTATGACTCCCCGATTCGCGGAGGTCCTGCCGACACCGTTTCCCCAGGGTTTTCGTCACAGATCTTTTCCTCAAACCTGGGGACGCCCCTCGGTGTCGTCACCCCCGCGAATCGTCGCTTAATTGCGCGGGTGGCAGCGGGGTATTCCTGCAGGCGAGGAGAAAGGCTTGCCGGCAAAAGCCAACTCCCTGTTACGTGTCAGACCAACTCCTTGGCGAATATAAGTTCTCTTATAGAATTCACAATGCCTTGGTCCATGCCGGAAGCCTTTCGAGGAGACTAGGGAATATTCCGCTGACAGGCCCTGCGCAAGAGGCTATGAATTATGAATAAGGAAGGTGCGGCGCATCCTTTTTTAGGCCTTCTTCAGGCGACGGCGGATTCTTTGGTGAAGGCAAATTGAGGAGGAACGTCAACAACCGGCAGAAAAGGAGGTTCCTGCGGATTGACGCCTTCCGGAATACCGTGCGTTTCCGTCACGTACTTGCGAAAAGCGCGGTGAGTCGCGATCCAGCGGAAAAATTCAAGCCACTTCCCTACCGAAAAAGGACCGTTTTTGGCCACACGCCAAAACGTGCTGGTAAAAAAACGCACCCTTTCAAAATCAAAGGTTAAAAGGTAGTACCCAAGCACCTTGAAAAGCAGGCCGGAAAACTTCGCGTCAAGCTTGGCGCGTTTGTGTTCAGGAATACGGTTCTGGTACCGGTCAAGAAGTGTAGCCAGGCGGTCGCCGTAGCTGTCATAACGATAAAGACTTCGGATGAGCCAGTTGTAGCCGGCATGTAATTCCTCGAGCGTCAATTTTTTTGGGATGAAATTCACATCGGCACTGCCGTGCCCTTTCATCTCAGTCCATTCAGTTTCAATCAGGCGTCCTTCTGCTTTTAAGCGTTTCAGGAGCGGGGTATTCGGAAGTGCCATTAATGTCCCGCAGGTGGTAAACGGGATCCCAAGTTCTTTTAAAAATTCAAACTGTTCCTGAAAGATATCCCGGTCATCGGAATCAAAGCCCACAATCATCCCGGCGCAAACCGAAATATGATAAGACTGGATCCTCGCAATGTCTTCGGCCATATCCTTGCGCGTGTTCTGAAGCTTTTTAGTTTCAATCAAACTATCACGCCGCGGCGATTCGATCCCGATAAAAACCGTATAGAAATTCGCGGCCTGCAGAAGTTCAAGCAAGTCCGAATGGTGAGCAACATTGACCGTCAATTCACAGGAAAATTCAATCGGGTATCCCCTGACTTTCTGGTATTCGACCAGCGCCTTCAAAAGGCTGCGCGCGAAAGGAATGTTCCCGATAAAATTGGCATCCCCGAAAACAATGTAATGCGCTCCCTGGGCGACGCAGTGATCCACCTCAGCCAGGATTTGCTCAATGGATTTCGTACGCGGGACGCGCCCATCCATCACAATGATATCGCAAAACTCGCACGCAAACGGGCATCCGCGGCTTGTCTGAAGGCTGAACATATTGTAGCGTTCGCCCTTGATCAAATCGTAGCGCGGCATCGGGCTTTTTCGAATGTCCACTTTTTCATCCGCCGCGGTGTAGAGTTCACGCGCCGTCCCTTTTTCGAAATCACTCAGAAACTCGGGCCAGATAAATTCAGCTTCGCCTGAAATCCGGTAATCACATTTGTTGTAAAACGCTTCGGGAAAAAGGCTGCAATAGGGGCCTCCGATTGCAACCGGCTTTCCTTTTTTTCGAAATTCATCAGCGATCTGAAGGGCCCGGCGATATTGGACATTAAAAGCGGACAGCGCGACAAGATCGGCATCCGTATCAAAATCAATGGGTTCTACATTTTCATCGGCAATTTCAACCTGCCAGTGGGAAGGAGTGAGCGCGGCCACGGTCGCAAGACCTAAGGGGCTGGTGGAAAATTGGGTGCCGGTAAACGGCTTCAGCCCTTCAAACGACCAGATCGTCGGTTCAAATAAAGGGTTAATAAGATAGACTTTCAAAAAAACCTCTTCATTAGCTTAATATTGTGAGTATCCCGGCGAAAGCATACCATAAGCCGTTACAATCTAAAAGCTTCTGTTTTTTAATCTGTTTTTTTAATCCTCTCCCGTTCCTTTGAACAGCAGCCGCACGGGGACATCTCTAGTCCTAATAATTAATATAAAGCGGGGGCAGGGAGCGAAGCGACCAGCCAGCCCTGCGCCGAGTAAACGGAGGCGTTACCCTCTACGAGGGCTGCGTAAAGCCTGCTGTGAGTGCAGCGTTGAAACAAAGTCAGCCTGGCACTATTAGTAACGCCTCTGCTTACACAAGTTTTTAAAAGATCCCGAACGCATTCCCGTTCACCAGTATTTTGCAGACCAGCTTGATAAAGCATTCAATCAATTGCGTCAGGATAGTCCTTGCCCTGCCCGTTAATTTTAGCCTTTTTTATCTAGGCTCCACAGGACGCCGCCCCGGCAGGCAATAAAAAGAAAAACAAAGCAGTAGAGCGCGGCCAGCTCACCCTTATTCACCGTCGGGAAGAAGTTAGATCCCAACTGAAACTTCCAGTGAAATTGGAAATACGCCACGGCCATGGTGCCGCTTGCAAGGAAAGCCGCCAGGCGTGTCTGAAACCCAACCATCACAGCCAATCCGCCAAGGAGTTCAATGATCCCGCCAAACCAGGCTTGAGACCCCACCGGCGGCGACTGGAATTCAGAAAACACGCCCAGGATTTTCTGGGCGCCATGGAAGGAAAACATGAACCCGGTTACGATACGCATCAAGGCATAAGCATAGTCCGAAAACTTTTCAAGCTGTTTCATAAACACCTCCGTTTTTCAGTCTCATCCGACATTTGACCGATACCAATGTATCGGCACTCGTCGGCGGGGTTACAGCGTTTTTTACAGTCCTTGAAGCAAAGCGGAAAGGATGTGCCGGTTCCGTTTAGCAAATCATGGATTAGGAGACGTTACTGCTGGTACCATGCTGGGTAGGCGATCTCACAACTTCAATCTCGCACGTCGTTCGGTAAATAATTCCAAATAGGACTTTTTCATTTCTGAGCTTAAAAAGCTGCGTTGAATCAGGAGCTCCCATTCAGGGAATGCATCTTGCAATTGCTTGAAGCAATTTTGGATGGCTTTTTCATCCAAGCCCAAGCGTTCCTGAGCGAAATATTTCACGAGATCGTTATAGGTCAATTTCGATTTCTTTCCCGCGAGCGGCACAGCAAGCTCTTCTTTTGATTTTCCGGAAGTAACAATCGTGCTGTTTAAAAAATCATAAGCCGGAGCGAGTTTAAAAACCTGGTTATCCTCTGAAAAAAGAGAGAAATTTTTGGCGTGCATGTCTTCATTACCCGTCAAAAAGCAAAAAAGTGTTCGCAGAAAAAATTCACGGCATTCAAGTGCGGGAAAAGTGGTATATTTTCGAATAACCTTGGCAAAGTTTTCCATGGAGGTATCATATTTAACTTCCCTTGCCAAACCGAGAAGCTGACCAAAATCCTCAAGATACAGTTTCTTGCTTTTTTTACGGTCAAACCGTTTGATGAAATAAGTCCTCGTTCCATCTTTAGCATAAACTAAACCGTGCACAGGTACCTGAATACCCGTTGCTGCCGCAAGCCGCATGGTCAAATCTTCATTCTCCGGAACTTCACGATAGCCAGCGGGGGCTGGTTTTAAAATATAAGTTCCACCGTGATCCACAATTTTGAATTGACCCGCTGAAACAGCAAGCTTAGCGCTCAGTTTGACCTGCACTCCCTGGATCGACATTTTTCCTGCACGGGCCGCAGCCTCTTCGCGCTGTTCTTCCAGCGTAAGCTTGAGTGGTTCGAGTTTGCTGAGCTGAGGTGAAAGAAGTTTCAATCCTTGCGAAGAATAGTGCTCACCATTGGGAATATCGCTGTAAGTAATGGCGCAAATATTTGTCTTACTCACGCCATTTCCTCCACTGTCACAGCCCCGACAAGATCATGCCCCACTGCCAAAAGCTGGCCGAAATAATCCTTGCGATCAATTTTGGTTTTCCTTAAAAAGGCTTCGAGGTTCACGCCTTCAGGAAGCAGCCCATCAAAGAAAGGCGGAAACTCTTCAAACTTAAACTGCTCTTTTTCACGCGGCATAGTCCGCGAGATTGAAGGGCCTTTATAATCTTTGTTGTATTCAAAGACATAATGCCCGTTCTCTTCGGTAAGGATTCCTGCTGGACGACTATCGAAAAAAATCTGTGCTTTTCTCATTCTTGCGTTTCCTTCATGGCTTGCAGAAGCGGACTAAAAAGACGCATCTCGATATTTAAAGCATCCAGGATGCGAAGCAGAGTATCTAACTGGATTGTCATTTTTCCGTGCTCTAGGTCAAAGATCACGGTCTTTCCTACACCTGCAAGCTCCGCGAGTGCTGCTTGAGATAATGCACTTTTTTTACGGTGCGTACGCACTAATTCCGGAATTTCTTTTTTAAATCTATCTATGTTGTTCATGATTAAATACCGTCTTAGCAGTAAAATACATTAGTTTTATACTTTATTCAAGCTAAAATTGGTTTAAATAGTAAATTTTTACTGTTTTAACAGTATTTATAGCCTATTTTAACTTGGAATCTGCTAAATATCTGGAAAATTTGCTTATTTATACTGCCTTAGCGGTAATTTACTACCTAAAATGAACTCTCTATAGTGAATCTTAGGAGGAGCTACGGCTAGTGCCACGCGGTCGAGCACGGCACCCGCAGCAGGCGTTACGCCGCCCTTGCAGAAGGTAACGACTCCATTTGCTTTAGTTGAATGAAGGTCCCTCGACTCCACGCCTTGACAAGTTGGGCTGCCTCACTTCAAATTTTTCTAGAGTGTACAGTCCGGGGCGGCGCAGTACCAATTCGCACAAAAAAGGCCAGCAAGTTTATTGCTGGCCTTTTTGCGAATTGGTAGCGGGGGCAGGATTTGAACCTGCGACCTTTGGGTTATGAGCCCAACGAGCTACCGGACTGCTCCACCCCGCGCCGATTAGGCTACTGCTACTGCGCACGAACTTGTGGTTCGTGTCGTCGATTGCACCCCGCGCCGTATCTTTTTCACCGGGGGCTGCGCTTCGCGGCTGCCCCGCGCTGTATCTCTTTATAATGAAATAAGATAGGAAATAGCAATAACTCGAACGCAGATATTGTACGAGATTAGAGAAGGTAATTCAACGTGTTTCTTGGCGGGGGTACATGGAACGCGCGGCCAGCGGAGAAATTTGCTCTTTAGGCTGCGCTACGGGCAATGGTTTTGAAATGCGCCTGGGCAGTACAGGAACGATTTCCGTCTTAGACGGCAGTGTCCTCGTAACAGGCTGCACCATTTCCAATTTCCGTTTTGTTACAGGGTGGAGTGAAGATGTTTCCCCATAAGACACTTCTTCCTCATCTTCCTGCGAAAAAAGACTCGTCACCTCATTTTTCAAACGCTCAAAAAGGGATTCTCCCTCCCCAGCAAATTCCTCTGTATCAGATTCCGGAGGTGGATACTGGCGAAGAAGTTTCGGTTTATATTTTGGCTTGGGCGGATTCATCTGAGTCGCCGGCGTGGGCCGTAGTGTTACACGGGCAGCCCTTGGAGTCAGACCTGTTCCTGCGGCATGGGAAACAAACTTTTCCGTGCCGGAAGCGGCTGCTTTTTTGAACCCTGAATTTTCGGATGGATAAGGCCGCAAACGTGCTACAGGGTGTTTGGGCTGTTCAGTCCGGGGAATCAAAAGCGGAACCGGCTGTTGCACAATCGGCCGCAAACCGGAAACCGCAGGAAGAGGATCCTCATCCACTTCTTCCACGATTCTGAATTCAGGCAAGGTATCGCTGTCGTAGTGGGTCGTCGGCTCGGGCTCAACCTGAGGCTGCATCACGGGCCCAGGCGCTGATTTAGACGCTTCGGATTCCTGAGTTTTTGTTTCCACGATTTTCTTTTCTTCTGGCTTTGCTGGCTCTTCCACAGGAAGAAGCTCTTCAAGTTTTAAAGGTTCATCCTCCACAAACTTGTAAACAGTTTCACCCGGTTTGACAAGGCCAAGCTCTTCACGGATGACTTTCTCGATATATTCCCGGTCACTCATAAGCAGATCTTTCTCCTCGCGCAGGTCGTCGATCTTGAATTCAAGACCCGTCAAATCCTTGCCCAGGTTATCTTCTTCCAGTTTCAGGTCGCGGTAACGCGTCAGGGTGGGAAAATAGATCCAGAAAAATCCGATCAGGAGAAGAACGCCAAAAAAGAATAGGAGGAGCGATTTTTTCACAATAAGTTGTTAAAGAGTGACGGCTTTGTTCCGGCATAAACGGCCCGCTTGCCTAATTCTTCTTCAATTCTGAGCAATTGATTGTATTTGGCAATGCGGTCCGTCCGCGAAGTTGATCCGGTTTTAATCTGGCCTGTCGAAAGAGCCACAGCCAGGTCGGCAATAGTGGTATCTTCGGTTTCACCGCTCCGGTGACTCATTACGGCAGTGTATCCGTTTTTATGGGCAAGTTTCACGGCATCCATAGTTTCTGTGAGTGTCCCGATTTGGTTGACCTTGATTAAAATGGAGTTCGCCACGCCTTCCCTGATTCCCCGCTCAAGACGCTTGGTATTCGTAACAAACAAATCATCCCCCACAAGCTGGATGCGCTTGCCAAGCCTCTCAGTCAAAAGCCGCCACGCCTTCCAATCATCCTCGGCAACACCATCCTCAATGGAAAAAATAGGGTAGCGCTTACAAAGCCTGTCATAAAAATCGACCATTTCTGCCGCGGTCTTCACTGGTTTCGCTTCAGCCCGCAGCACGTACTTCCCGGGATTTTCATTGCTGCCGGTTTTATCCTTTCCATAAAAACTCGAACTGGCAGGATCCAGCGCAATCCGGATCTCTTTGCCCGGCTTAAACCCGGCCTTCTCAATCGCTACCATAATCACATCCAGCGCTTCTTCGTTCGACTTAAGATCAGGAGCAAATCCCCCTTCATCACCAACCGCCGTTGAAAGTTTTTTATGGTGAAGGATTTTCTTAAGATGATGAAAAACTTCCGCTCCCATACGAAGAGCAGTACTGAAACTCCGGGCGCCGAAAGGCATAATCATAAATTCCTGCAGATCCACATTATTGTCCGCATGGACACCGCCGTTAATGATATTCATCATTGGAACGGGGAGGATTCTGGCGGAATTGCCGCCGATGTATCGATAAAGCGGAAGGCCCTTGGCGCTTGCCGCAGCGCGCGCCACCGCAAGAGAAACGCCGAGCGTGGCATTGGCGCCCAGTTTTGATTTGTTGGGCGTTCCGTCAAGCTTGATAAGCGATTGATCAATTTCTTGCTGCTTCGTCGCATCAAAACCCGTAAGCCGTTTGGCGATGATTTTATTGATATTTTGAACCGCTTTCAGCACCCCTTTTCCGAGATAACGCTTAGCATCCCCGTCGCGCAATTCCACGGCTTCATGCTCTCCTGTCGAGGCGCCGCTTGGCACCGCGGCCCGTCCCAAAGTTCCGTTCCCAAGCCAGACATCGACCTCGACCGTAGGATTGCCCCGAGAATCTAAGATTTCACGCCCTGTGATTTTTCTAATTTTATAAGAACTCATGAGTCAATTCCTTTCGTAATTTGGATTGTAAATCGATGAAGTTGAGAAATTATATCCACTCTACGGTCAATAGTCCATAATTCCATAGCTAAATCCGAAAATATTTCATTAAGACGTAAGGCGTCCGTGGACTGTGCGCTATCGGTTAGGAACTAAATTTTGCTTTGCCGGCGATGACAAGGCGGAGGGTTTCGGGGTAGAGTTCGTATTCGACGGCGTGAACCTTGGCTTCGAGGCTTTCAAACGTTTCTTGCGGGTTAATCGTGATTTTTCGCTGAAGGATAACCGGTCCGGCATCCACATCGGCCGTTACAAAATGGGTAGTGACTCCGGTTTCTTTGACCTTTGCTTCAAAAGCATCCCGAATGGCATGCGCCCCCGGAAAAGCCGGCAAAAGCGAAGGATGAATATTAATGATCCGCCCGATGAAATGCTCCACAAATTCTTTACTCAAAATCCGCATAAATCCAGCGAGAAAAAGATAATCTATTTTTCTTTGATCCACGGCGCAGATCATCGCCGCTTCAAAATCTTTTTTAGTCTGAAATTGTTTTCGATCCACCAAAATAATTTCCACCTTAAGCTGATTTGCTTTTTCAATGGCACGAGCTTGAGGATTGTCGCAGATGACAACCACCGCTTCAGCTCCTGGGACGAACCCGGATTGAGTTTTTTGGATAAGGTTTTCTGCATTAGTCCCGTTTCCAGAGACAAAGATAGCAAGCCGCTTCATCCTTGAAACACCCTTTTCTGGTTTTTTCCTGCGACAAGAATCACAAACTCTCCCAGAATTTTACCTTTGGAATTTTTTTCGATCAGGGTGGAAAGAAACCCGCGGGAAATTTCCTCGAACTTTTTGGTTAATTCCCTTGCGGCTACAGCCTCGCGGTCCCCTAAGACTTCGCGGAGATCATTGAGCATCTGCAAAACCCGGTAGGGCGATTCGTAAAAAATAAGCGTATCCTCCCTTTCTGAGACTTCCGCGATTCGTTTTTTGCGCGCGGCTGATTTTGGCGGAAGAAACCCCAAAAAACTATACCGGTGCGTCGGCAAACCGCTTGCCGCAAGCGCTGTCACCACGGCCGAGGCCCCAGGCAAAGCTTCGACGCGGATACCGCTGCGAATCGCTTCGCGCACCAAAGGAAAACCGGGATCAGAAATAAGCGGGGTCCCGCTGTCTGAGACAAGCGCAACCGAATCCCCTTGCAGCAACCGGGTCTTGATTTCCTCAAGTTTCCCTGTGGAACTGTGTTCGTGAAAACTGACAAGCGGCTTTTTAATTTCATAGTGATTCAGAAGTTTCTGCGTCTGGCGGGTATCCTCACAGGCAATCACATCCACTTCTTTCAGGGTGTCGAGGGCCCTTAGGGTGATATCCCGAAGATTACCAATCGGAGTGGGAACGAGGTAGAGAGTCATAATTGGTCTTGTGTTTACTTATTCCGTTCAAGCACGTAATCAAGCAATTTCAGAAGACTCTGCCTGGCCTGGGAGTCAGGAAACGCCTCAAGCTCCGCTTGCGCCTTTTGGCTGTATACGCGGGCTTTTTCAAGGGAGTAAGCAATTGCCCCGTTTTCTTTGATAAGAGCAAGCAGTTCCTGAAACTTTTCGCGATTGTCCGCGGATTTAAAGATGCCGATGATTTCCTGCCGCTTCTTCGGTCCGCTCACTTCAAGCACCCGAATCAAAGGAAGTGTCAGGACACCAGCAGCAATATCCGCTCCCAGGGTTTTTCCGAACTCATGCTCATTGCCCGTAAAATCAAGACAGTCGTCGGCAATCTGAAAGGCAATCCCGAAGGACCGCCCGAACCGCGAAAGGGCTTTGGTACCTTCTTTTGAAACTCCCTGAAAACGCCCTCCGGCTTCCACGCAGCAGGAAAGAAGGACGGCGGTTTTCTTATCCACGATTTGAATGTATTCATCCTCGGTTAAATGAAAGTTTCCTTTTTCATTTAATTCGTGAATTTCCCCGTCACAGACAGCGCCCGCGGTTTCGAGAAAAAGTGAAAATATATCTGAGATGCCGTTCTTAAAAATAGTCCCCATTGCTTTATCGTGCAGATAATCCCCCACCAGGACCGCTACCTGGGAATTCCATTTGGCATTGACTGTCGGAAGATTGCGCCGGAGGTAGGCCGAATCAATGATATCGTCATGGATCAGGGTTGCCGCGTGGAAAATTTCAAAAGATGCGGCCAGCCGGAGAAGTTCCTCAGATGACGGGATTGCACCCTTAATTTGCGCGCCCAGAAGCGTTAGGGCCGGCCTTAACAATTTCCCGCGGCCCGAAAAGAAATAACTGATGACATCGCTAGCAAGTTCATTCGGAGTAGCAAGGATATCAAGAATGATTTGAGGGACACGTTTTAGATCCGCGTCCACCGGGGCATAAATTTCTTCGAGGGTCAGTGTGGGATTCATAAAAAATCAGGTCCGGCTGGGTTCTGAAAGAATCCTGACTTCCTGCTGGGGGAAAGGAATCGAAATCCCGGCATTCCGGAATGCTTTAAGAACAGCAATGTTAACTTGGCCCGTGACCTGAAAATATTTTGTGGTGGCAACCCAATAGCGGAAACCCATATTGATCGCGGAATCGCCAAACTGGCTGATTCCGACCTGGGGAGCAGGGGTCGTCGCAATATCCTTAAATTGACTCAAGACCTGCTTGATCAGCTGAGCCGCTTTTTCGCAATCACTGTCATAGCTGACTCCGATGACGGATTCCGCGAGCCGGTTTTCGCCGGAGTTGGAAACAATTTCGCCCACGATGTGTTTGTTGGGGATAGTGATTTGCACTCCGTCTTCATTTAAAAGTGTCGTCGACGCAAGCTTGATGTCCTGAACCACTCCGCTCACCCCCGCGACCTGGATGGTTTCCCCTACTTTGAAAGGACGGCTCATCATAATCGAAAGTCCCGCGCCGTAATTGGACAAAGGCCCCTGAAAAGCAAAAGTCGATCCAAAAGCAATCGCGCCGAGGGCCGCAATAAAAGGCGCAATCGTAATTCCGAACTTTCCCAAGGCAATGATAACAGCAAAAGCAAGAATGATAATTTTAATAATCGATGACAGGAACTTGGACAACGTGACGTCCATTTTTTTCTTCTCGAGGATCTTAAAGAAAAGACCGGCTACCCAGTTTGCGATCACGACTCCGATCACAAGGGTAATCATGGCGCCGATCACCTGAAAACTGTAATTGACACAAAATTCGATAGCGGTATTGATTAACTTCTGGAGTGCAGTAATTTGTTCTTCCATAAAAGCTCCTTGTTAGAAAATAGTTTTTAATCGTACGGCGCGTAAAGCTTCAACCACGGCCGGATGTAAATGTCCGTTGGAAGCGAGAACGCCTCGATTTTTCGCCAAAGTCCGTCCGAGCGAAAAATTAAAAGGATTGCCTTCAAGATCCGTCACCCTGCCTCCGGCCTCTTCTATAATAATGGCTCCGGGCGCCTGATCCCAAATTTTTTCTTTGTAATCCGGCTTTTTGGGAGAAAGAAACCGGAAAAACAATTCTGCGCCGCCTGCCGCGAGAGCCACATGCTTGGCCTGGCTGTCCATTAATTGAGGCGGATTCTGAATGGCCAGCGCTTGAATGAGGTCTTCGAGTTCTGAGACATTGGTGTGCCCTGATTCGACCGAACTTAAAATACACGCTTGCCGCGGGTCGCTGCAAGACGAAACCTTGATGGGATGAAAGGAAACTTCTGCGATCTGGTCTTCAAGCGCCATCTGCCAGGCGCCTCCATTTTTCACACCTAGAACAAGAGATCCTTTTCCGCCGATATCGGGGATTCTGGCCTCACTCAAATTCGGGCAGGCAATCACGCCAAGCTTGACCTCACCTTTGTCAATCAGCGCAAGCGCGACCACGTATTGCTCGCCTCGTAAGAATCCGCGCGTACCGTCGATCGGGTCAAGGGTCCAGAAGCGCTCTTTGGGCTCGGTTTTCCCCAGATCAATCCAATCACAAATCTGCTTCGTTGAGGCCTCCGGTAAAAAACGATTCACATATTCCCTGACTTGAGAAAGAATCGGCCCGCCTTCAGGAGCTCTGAGCATGTCCGCACTCTCTTCGGCTACAAGAACATCTCCGGGGAACTTTTTTTCAAGCTGCTGTCCCACAAACGCCTGAACCGCAAAATCACCGACGGTCACGGGTGAGCGGTCCTGTTTAAAATGAGCCGCCGCTCCCAACTCGCGCTGGACTTCTTTGACAAGCCTGGCCGCCTGCTGAACAGTCTGAAGGGCAAAATGAATTTCTGGATCTTTCAAATTAAACATAGGTTTCGATCTGTATGATATCAAACTTTTTTCAAATTGGCTTCAGATTCATGCGTGAAATTTTCTTTGTCAGGATCCGTCTTTGTGACCGCCACGGTTCCCGCGGCCGTGCCCAGAACCACTGCGGCTCCGCCGGCCGCATACATCCCGGCCCCCCCTCCCGCCGCCCCGGCGCCTGTTGCCGCCGGGGCCGCTGCTATGACCGCCACTCCTCCCACAGTGCCCAAGGTCGCAAGACTTGCGGCCAAAATATAAACTTTTTTCCGATCACTGACAGGCCCTTCGTAAGGAATTTCACCAGACTTCACTTGTGGGTCCAGCATCCTGTAATCCGGGCGCTTAATATTCTGCTTTAGATGCGCAAAAGGATCCTGACCTGGCGCTGAGTCTGAAACAATACTGACATAGGGTTTTCCCGTTTTGGGATGATCCCGGACAATCACCTGTGTCGATGTTTTTGGAATAACTTCAGATACGGCTGATACGGTGTCTGACACCCCGGCATATCCGGGAAAAGGAAGGCCAACAATAAACACGATAAGTAAAATTTTTATTCGTATCATCCTGATCAAACCTTTCTTTCCCAGGCCTTGCTTCGGATCGAATCCTGAAGGTACTGGACAATCGCTAGGACGTTATTTTCAATTGCGGCATTCAAATTCACCTGAGGACCGCCTTTTTTGGCAAAAACTTTTTGGGCATCACTCAATCCCCTCGCTTCAAAACGCCCTGCAATGTTCAAATCCGAATCCAGGACAACAGCTTCCGTAACAAGCGTTATCCCTTGACCTTTCCAAGTGACGTTATTATCGAAATGTTTGATTTGGACAACCACAAGATAAGGGAGCGCGTACTGCTTCATGATTCCCGGCGTCGGTTCAAATTCCAAAAAAATAAATTCATCAAAAGCGTTTTGAAAACCTTCGACCAGCATCGGGCCCAAAGATTCCCCCACATGATAGGTTTGAGGATCCGCGGTCTTGCCCCCTCGATCTTTTGATTGATAACTCATAAGTGCAGGAGGTAAATAAAGCGCGAGCCGCGCTGGCACGGGCTTGACCTGATACGAAAAGTTCTGGGAAAGAATACCGGGTGCGTGAATATCCCACCCAAACAGACGGGCACATCCTGCCTGGGAAAGGCTTAAGATTACGAGAGTTAAAAAAATAAGAAAGTCACGCCGCTTATTCATTTTCTAAAATAAATCCAGTTGGCGGGTCGGGTCCACTTTTTTATCAAGCCCCGCCATCCCGAGCCCGATAAGCCGTATGGCTTTTTTCCCGGCAAGCGTCCTGGATTCGAGTAAATGGCAGGCACGCTCATAGATCTCACGCGAGTCCAAGGGCGGCTGCTTAAAAGTGTACGACCGGGTGATCTGCTCAAAATCAAAATATTTGACTTTCAAAACCACCGTTCGCCCCATACGTTCATTTTCTCTTAAGGCTTCAAAGATTTCCCCGGCATAACCTTTTAATTTCATCTTAAGCCATTCCACGTCGCGGACATCCTCAGGAAATGTTTCCTCCGTGCTGTATTGTTTAGGGTCCCGCTCAGGCTCGATTTCCCGGTCGTCAATCCCCTGCGCCCTTTCATAAAGGAAGAGTCCCATTTTCCCGAATTTGTCGTAAAGAAAGGAAGGGTTCTGAGCCGCGAGTTCGCCGCAAGTACGGAAATTGTATTTTGCAAGCTGGGCTTCGGTGACAGGTCCCACGCCGGGGATTTTTCTTACGGGCAGAGGTTTCAAAAAATCTTCAATAGCGTCAGGAGGAACCACGGTTAATCCGTCCGGCTTTTTAAAATCAGACGCTACTTTGGCTAAGAACATATTTGGGGCAACGCCTGCGGAGGCAGTTAATTGCGTGACGGCAAAAATATTTTGCTTGATCAGGGAGGCCACCATTCGAGGATCGTCAATTTTCAAACGGTTATGGGTCACATCAAGATAGGCCTCATCCACCGAAACTGCTTCAGCAAGATCCGTGTACTGGCTCAAAACGGACATAATCTTGTGGGAATCTATTTGGTATTTTTCAAAATGGGGCTTTAAAAAAATACCCTGGGGACATAAACGTCTGGCCTGGGCCGCGGGCATGGCCGAGTGCACACCGAACTTTCTTGCCTCATAAGAAGCGGTGCTGACCACGCCTCTTCCAAAGGGGTCTCCGCCCACAATGACGGGTTTCCCGCGATATTCGGGACAGTCCCGCTGTTCGACGGATGCAAAAAAAGCATCCATATCAATATGGATAATTTTACGCGGCCAGTCTATTTTCATCACACCCCCTCACCTTAATCCTCTCCCCTCAGGGGAGAAGGTTGGGTGAGGGGAAATCCTGCTTGCCACATTCTTCTAATTGCCGTGATAAACCGTAAACCAGCGGACGGTTCCGCTTTCAGAGCGCATAAAAACGCTGTTAGTCACCGGCCCCTGGCTTGTAAACCGCACGCCCCGGAGTAAACTTCCATTCGTCACCCCTGAGGCCGCAAACGCACAGTGCCCCTTGGCGAGTTCATCAATGGAATAAACTTTTGGATCTGGAATGGTTAAATCTTTTCGCACGACTCGCGCCTGAAATCCGCCGCGCAGGCATTTCATGGCACAGGCTGTAATCACACCCTCGGGAGCGCCGCCAATCCCGCAGAGCAAATCAATGCCGCTGTCCGGAAGGCAGGTCGCAATTGCCCCTGACACATCGCAATCCTGGATCAATTTGATTCGAACTCCTATTTTGCGAAGCTCGTTTACTATTTTTTCGTGGCGGGGGCGGTCCAAAAGACAGACCATAATTTTTGAGGGCTCTTTTCCGGTGGCCTGAGAAACCTTCTTAATCGTGACTTCCAGGGGGTCCAGAAGCTTCAGCTGAACCTTGCCCGCAATCTCGGGCCCGTAGGCGAGTTTATCCATATAAAATTCTTCGGTTGAAAAAAGCGCCCCCTCTTCGGCTACGGCGATCACGCTCATAGCTTCAGGGCCTGAGGTGACAGTCGGCCTTGTCCCGTCAATCGGATCCACGGCCAATTCATATGTTTTTTTCTTTTTATCACCTGCTAATTTACCAACTTCTTCCCCATAGTAAAGCCCGTAACTATTATCTTTTTTTCCCTCGCCGATCATAATTTTTCCGGCAAAATCCATTTGGTTGAGCCGCTCCCGCATGGCCTCAGTGGCGGCTTTGTCGGCCGATTCCTTATCCCCGCGCCCTACCCACGCTGCCCCGGCAATTGCTGCCGCTTCCGTAACCCGGACAAGATCAAGATTAATGTGTCTCAATAGTTTTCTTCCTTTCTATATTTGATCTCGAGTTTGATTCTAAGTTGAAGTATACCCCATATTGTTTTCGTAGCGGTGGCCAATCACCTCAAACTCCAGATTATCCGCGTCTTCAGGGATACCGTATTGAACAAGTAGGTCGTGAAGCGGATGAAGCCCGCGGGAACGGAACATATCCGGCACCGCTTCCAGGACACCGTCAAAGACTAAGTGGTCGTTTGAAATTCGAATCCTGTCGCCTTCATACATTTCTTTTCCATTTTTGTCGAGAAGGCCTGTGCTTTCAAGAAAAACGCAGTCTCCATAACTCGCCCTCGTGGAAGGAGTGCCGTTCCCCCCGTTCCTGCCCTGATCGTCATCGCAAAGCAGCACGTGGGTTACTTTTTGATATCCCCGGTAGTACATCTTTTTTTCTTTTTGATGCCAAACCCGGAATTTAATTTCTCTCATAGGGGGCGAATGAAACCCGGCAGGGACATAAGAAACGGCGGCGTTAACGTTTTTTTCTGTAGAAAAAGATCGTCGCAAGCGTCAGAGTAAAAAAAATGAGGTTGACGATGTTGAAAGCGCGCCAGACCGGATCTTTCGAGGTAAACCCTGAGGGCGCCATGAGGAGAATACACACCCATACGCCAACGGCCCAGTGAAGGCTGATATCCTCTGAGGATTTCCGCCGGATGATCCTGACAATCAATGGGATATTCCAGAAAGGCAAAGCTACAGCGGCAACAAGCGCTATATCCTGAATCATTTTCAATCCTATTTCTGATCCCTTGCGTGGGCTTTCCGGTCATTCTCGGTGAGGTAGCGCTTCCTCAAGCGGATATTTTTGGGCGTGATCTCAACCAATTCATCTGCTTCAATAAATTCCAGGGCAAATTCAAGTGTCATTTCCCGCGGAGTAATTAGCTGGATGGCTTCATCGGATCCCGAAGATCGCATATTAGAAAGTTTCTTTTCCCGGATGGCATTGACGACAAGATCGTGCCCTTTATTGTTCACACCCACAATCATCCCTTCGTAGAGCTCATCCCCGGGCTTGATAAAAATTTCTCCGCGCTCCTGAAGCCCCCAGAGCGCGTAAGCCACGGCATGCGCGCCGTTTTGGGAAATTAAAACGCCCGAGGGCCGGCCGGCCAATTCCCCTTTAAACGTCTGGTACTCAAAAAAATTCTGATACATGATTCCGGTCCCGCGCGTCATGGTAAGAAAACCGTTCCGGAATCCGATGAGGGCGCGTGAAGCAATTAAAAATTCCATCCGGACGGTTCCTAGCGCCGTATTTTGCATATCTTTCATCTCGGCCCGCCGGCTTCCAAGCTCCTGAATCACAGCGCCCTGGTATTCGGAGTCTACTTCAATCACAAGTTCTTCGACGGGTTCAAGGATGTCGCCCCCTTCTTCTTTAAGAATCACTTCAGGGCGCGAAACTTCCAATTCATAGCCTTCCCGCCTCATGGTCTCAATTAAAATGGCCAGGTGAAGTTCTCCCCGGCCTGAAACCTTGAAACGTTCCCCATTTTCCACTTCTTCAATTTTGATTCCCACATTCATCATCGCCTCATGCTCAAGCCGTTCCCGAATATGACGCGATGTCAAAAACCGGCCTCCGTCGCGGCCGCAAAGAGGACTCGTGTTATGCGAAAAATTCATGGAAATAGTCGGCTCGTCAATTTTAATGGAAGGAAGCGCTTTCGGATTATCAGGGCACGCCAGGGTCTCGCCCACGTTGACATCATCCATCCCCGCAAGGCAGATAATATCGCCCGCCTCGGCTGATTCTGCTTCCACACGCACCATCCCCAGATATTTTAAAATCCTTGTGACTTTCCCCTTCACAAGGCTTCCGTCATGTTTAATCAAAACAATCTGCTCTCCCACGTGAACTTTACCGTGAAAAATCCTGCCGATTGAAATCCTTCCCACGTAGGAATCGTAATCGAGCATCGTGATCTGCATCTGAAAAGGAAGCTCAGGATCTGCAATCGGCGGAAGAACGCGGTGAAGAATGGTTTCAAGAAGGGGCTTCAAATCACGGTTTTCATCTTCAAGGTCAAGCGTGGCTCTGCCGTCTTTGCCGGAGGCAAAGACAATCGCAAAATCAAGCTGCTCATCTGTGGCTTTAAGCTCGCAAAAAAGATCAAAGGTCATATCCACAACTTCGTGGGGCCTTGCGTTCGGGCGGTCAATTTTATTTACTACAAGAATGGGCTTCAAATGAAGTTCGAGGGATTTTTTGAGCACAAACTTGGTTTGCGGCATCGGACCTTCAAAGGCATCCACAAGTAATAGCACGCCGTCCACCATTTTTAAAATGCGTTCGACTTCACTTCCGAAATCCGCGTGGCCGGGGGTGTCGACGATATTGATCTGGATATCCCTATACCGCAGGGAGGCGTTCTTTGAAAAAATGGTAATCCCCCGCTCTTTTTCAAGCGGGTTGGAATCCATAACCGTGACTTCGCCTTCTTTAAAATCATAGGCCCCGGTCTGCTTTAAGAGGGCATCCACAAGCGTGGTTTTCCCGTGGTCTACGTGCGCGATAATGGCAACGTTTCTTATGTCTTTTCTTCGCTTCTGATTTGTCATAGGGTGCGCATTGTACCACAAATTCATTAACGCGGATAAAATCCGATTTTTTGAACTTATCACAGCTTGTGACAAGTCCCCTATGCCCGCTATTTTTATAAAAGATGCTGCTCGCTGAAACTGAAGTATTGGTTATCTCCGATAATGATGTGATCAAGGATGCGAACGCCGATGGTTTCACAGGCGGCCTGAAGTTTGCGGGTCATTTCACTATCCTCGCGGCTGGGCTGGATTCTTCCGGAAGGATGATTGTGCACAAGGATTAATCCTGTGGCATGAAAGTCCAAAGCCGCCTGCACGACTTCGCGCGGATGCACCGCGGTTTCATCGACGGTGCCATGAAAAAGGTCTTTTTCCGCGATCACGCAATTGGCTTTATTAAGAAAGAGTACTTTAAAAACTTCCCTTTTTTGATCCCTTAAGGCACTAAAAAGATAGGAAATGACAGCCTGCGGATCCCGGAGAACGTTTTTACCAATGGCCTCTTCCAGCTGTCTGCGCTTGGCAATTTCTGAAACCGCGAGGAGCGTAGAAACTTTTGCAGGGCCCAGCCCTTTTACCTTGAAAAGATTCCGGTTGTCCTCGGCAAAAAGCCCGCGAATCCCGCCAAATTGGGCTAAAAGTTCCCGCGCCAGGGCCAGGACATCCTTGCCTTTAACGCCGTTTCTTAAAAGGAGCGCTAAAAGCTCGGCATCCGAAAGCGCGCGGGCACCCTGCTTAAAGATCCGCTCGCGCGGACGCTCTTCCGGGGGCCAGGATAAAATTCCTTTTTGAGCGAAGGACGTCCCTTTCATGATAATTATATATTATCATAAAGTTATTGATTAAATTATAATTATTATTGGGGAGGGTACAGCGAAGGTTATTCTTCGCGGCGCTCGCGGATGTGGTGCCTGACGTCGATCCCGCGCTTAAGGTAAATGACATCTTCGGCAATATTCGTGGCCAGGTCCGCAACCCGCTCAAGGTTGTGCGAAACCATAATCAGGCCAACGCCCGCGCGGATAGACTGGGGGTTGCTTTGCATGAGCTTTTGAATATCGTCATACAGTTTGTCATTGAGCTGATCAATCACATCGTCTTTCTCGAGGATCTCTTTGGCCTTATCGGCGTCGCGTTCCATAAAAGCATTCAGCGCATCCCGCATCATTCCACGGGCCACCTCCGCCATCTTGGGTAAATCTTCATAAGGCTTAAGCGGTGGCTCCTGGTTAACCAAAATGGCTTTTTCCGCAATATTGACCGCCTGATCGCCCATCCGCTCAAGGTCATTTGTAATCTTAAGCACCATGGTGATAAGCCTTAAATCCACGGCAGCCGGCTGATAAAGTGCGATCAACTCATGCCCTAGTTCATCGAGCTCAATCTCATAAATATTAATCTCCTGGTCGTTTTTAATCACCTCCTGCGCCTTTTTCGAATCCCTTTGAAATAAAGATTCGGCAGCATTTTCTACCGCTTTTTCCACAAGCAATCCCATTTTAAAAGATTTCTCTTTAAACTTTTTTAATTCGTCATCAAAATGTCGTTTCATGCCCAAACTCCTTTTTAAGGTTTATCCAAATCGTCCCGTGATGTAATCTTCCGTTTCTTTTTTCTCAGGAGTTGTAAAAATCCTCTCCGTCGGCCCCATTTCGATCAATTCTCCCAGGTAAAAATAAGCCGTTTCATCACTCACCCGCGCAGCCTGCGCCATATTATGCGTGACTATCACAATCGTATAATCCCGTTTTAACTCGCGAATCAATTCTTCAATCCGCTGTGTCGCAATCGGGTCCAGCGCCGAACACGGCTCATCCATTAAAACAATATCAGAACTTACGGCAATGAGCCTTGCGATACAAAGCCGCTGCTGCTGCTCTCCCGAAAGAGAAAGAGCCGAATTTTCCAGGCGTTGATGAAGTTCCTCCCACAAATTGACGGCTTCAAGGCTTTTCTGAACCCGATCATAGATTTCGTCTTCCTTGAGCCGGAAATGAAGCCTCAATCCAAAAGCGACATTTTCAAAAATCGACAAAGGAAAAGGATTGGGCCTCTGGAAAACCATTCCTGCTTTTTTGCGCAGGGTAATGAGATCCATTCCGTGGTCATAGATAGGGTTGTCTTCAATTAAAATTTGGCCTTCGATCCGAACGTTCTCCACAAGGTCATTCATCCGGTTGATAGAGCGTAAAAGCGTTGACTTCCCGCACCCGGAAGGGCCGATAATCGCGGTTACCTGTTTCTCGTTAATCTGCATGTTGATATTTTTCAGAGCCTGAAACGCCCCGTAATACAGATTAAACTTTTCAATGCGGATAACCGGTTTTGCCGCTAGCGACATTTCTTTAACCAAACCTTCCTGAGATATAGTCTTCGGTCCGGGTGTCCCGTGGAATCGTAAATATTTTTTCGGTTTCATCCACTTCCACAAGCTCGCCGCCCAGAAAAAATGCCGTGCGGTCGCTGACACGCGCGGCCTGTTTGGTGTTATTGGTGACCAAAATCTGAGTGTAGTGTTCTTTCAGTTCTGTCATCGCTTCTTCAACTTTAGCTGTCGAAATAGGGTCCAGGCCAGAGCAAGGCTCGTCATAAAGAATCACTTCCGGCTCCACGGCCAGCGTCCTTGCAATGCACAGGCGCTGCTGCTGCCCCCCGGAAAGCCGCATCGCACCAAGGCTCAGGCGGTCCTTCACTTCATCCCACAGGAACGCGGCTTTTAAACTCGTTTCCACGATTTCATCGAGCTCAGCCTTTTTCCCAACGCCGTGCACCCTGGGCCCGTAAGCAATATTTTCGTAAATTGACATTGGCAGTGGAGTGGGCAGCGCAAAAATCATCCCCACCCTTTTACGAAGGTCAAACGCCTGCAGTTTTTTATAGATATCCGCCTGATCCAGCAAAATTTCTCCTTCCATACGAAAGTGAGGATTGCGGTCATTCAAACGGTTCAGTGTCCGCAAAAGAGACGTCTTGCCGCTATTGGCGGGCCCGATAACACCCAGGATTTCTTTATCATAGATATCGCATTGGATCTTATCCAACACTTTATGGGCCGCGTAATAAACCGAAAGATTGCGGATCTGGATTTTAAGCTTTCCCACCGCCTGCTCTGTTACCATTGTTTTTTCTTCCTGAATTGCGCCCGGATAACAACGGCCACAATGTTCATAGCAAGTATCATCAGCACTAGAACAAGCGCTGTCCCATACTGGACTTTGGGTTTGATATTGGGCACCTGCGTCGAAATCACATAAAGGTGATACGGAAGCGCCATACATTGGTCAAAAAAAGAGCGGGGCAAACGGGGCAGATAAAATGCCGCCGCCGTAAAAAGAATAGGCGCGGTTTCCCCAGCTGAGCGGCTTAAGGCAAGGATGGTTCCCGTGATAATCCCGGGCAAAGCATTCGGAAGCACAACGCGGCGGATCGTCTGCCACTTGGTGGCGCCAAGCGCGAGGCTTGCTTCACGAAAGGATTCGGGCACGGTACTCAGGGCTTCGCGCGAGGCCGTAATCATGACCGGCAGGCTCATAATGGCAAGTGTCAGCGATCCGGCCAAAATGGAAGTGCCAAACTTCAGGAACACCACAAAAAGCCCCAGGCCAAAAAGGCCGTAAACCACAGAAGGGACGCCTGCAAGATTCACAATCGCAATATCAATGGTCCGCTTCAACCAGTTATCTTTGGAGTATTCGGAAAGATAAACCGCGGCAAAAATACCCACCGGCAAGGCAAAAATCATCGTCCCCAGCACAAGATAAAGGGTGCCCATAATCGCGGGGAAAATACCTCCGGCCCGCATGCCAAGCCGCGGGCTTTGGGTAAGAAATTCCAGGGTCAGCCCCTCGAAACCATTTTTTAAAATGAGCCACGTAATCAAAATGACAGGAATCACAATCACAAGGGTTGAAAGAAATAACAGGAAAAAAGCAACTTTTTCAGCCAGGCGGGCTCTTGCGGTTAACGAGGCGGGATTCATTTTTTCCGGCTCCGGATGAAAAAGCTTGCCGTGAAGTTAATCATAAAGGTGATGCAAAAAAGGACAATCCCAATGGCAAACAAAGAATAATAATGGTCGCTTCCCTGCACCGCCTCCCCCATTTCAGCCGCGATCGTGGCCGTCATGGTTCTGACGGGTTGTGTCAGGCTGGTCGGGATGCGGGCCGCATTGCCTGTAATCATCATGACAGCCATTGTTTCTCCGATCACACGGCCAATCCCGAGCATCACGGCCGCGAGCATTCCTGAAGAAGCCGCGGGCAGTAAAACGCGCCAAATCGTCTGCCAGCGCGTGGCGCCCAAAGCCACGGCCCCTTCGCGGTAAGTTTTAGGGACCGCGGTCAAGGCATCTTCCATAATGCTCACAATGGTGGGCATGGCCATAAACGCAAGCATAATGGACCCTGAAAGCGCGGTGAGGCCGGTCTGCAAATGAAAGATTTGTTTCACCATAGGAACAAGCGTCACAAGCCCGATAAAACCCAGCACAATGCTTGGGATCGCGGCCAGAAACTCCACGGTTCCTTTCAAAATTTCCTTAAGCCAGAGCGGCGCGACTTCAGCGATATAAATCGCGGCGCCTACGCCCAAAGGCACCGCAATCATAATCGCGCCAAACGTGACCGCGAGCGAGCCTAAAAGAAGCGGAACAATACCAAACTTCGGCGGGGTGGAAATCGGGTACCAGTCGATGCCAAAAAGAAATCCAAAAGGAGAATAGGTTTTAAATAACGAAAGGCCTTCTTTGAGTAGGAAAAGAAAAATCAGAAAGACGAAAACAATGGAGATAATTCCGGCCAGGAAAATAGCCTGCTCAATAAAAAACTCGAGCAGGCGGTGGCTCAACCGGCGGGTCGCGTTCATCGTGTCATAAAATAAGAAGGGACGGCTATTTTTTTACCGGGACAAAATCAAGCATTTGAACAATTTCCTGTCCCTGTTCACTAGTGGCAAAATCAACAAAATCCTTAACCTCGCCTTCCGGCTCTCCGCGCGTCAGAAAATAAAGCGCCCTTGCAATAGGGTACGTTCCATTTTGTGCAGTTTCAATGGAAGGATGAACAAAAGGGCCGGCGGAGCTTTGAGCAATCCCTAGCACTTTTTGCCTGGGCGTCACATAGCCCAATCCAATATAGCCAATTCCTGCTTCGCTTGTTTCTACTTCCTGGGCAATAGCCTGGGATGACGGCATCATGAGGGCCGAGGTAGAAAATTCTTCCTTGCCGTCCGCTTTCCCGCGGCGCAAAACATGCTCGAGAAAATAAACATGTGTTCCGGAATTTCTTTCGCGGGAAAGGACCAGAATGGGAAGATTTTTTCCTCCTAGAGCTTTCCAGTTGGTGACTTTACCGGTAAAAATATCGGAAAGCTGATCCGTTGTAAGCTGCGAGACAGGATTATTCGGATGCACTACCACCGCAAGGCCGTCTAGCCCCACCACCGTTTGAGTCACGGGCTTGCCTGTCGCTTTGGCTTTTGAAAGTTCTTGTTCTTTTAAGTCGCGGGAGGACTGGGCAATATCGCAGGTCCCGGAAAGAATCGCCGCAATGCCGGTTCCGGACCCGCCGCCGGTGACGGCAATACTGACATCCGGATGAGCATTCATAAACTCTTCGGCCCACGCCTGGCCCAGATTGACCATCGTGTCAGACCCTTTAATTTGAAGTGTGCGGTGATCCGCAGAAGAGGCAGGTAATGAAAAACCCAGGAAGATTAAAAAACTAGCAACTGAACAAACTCCGAACTTTTTAGAAAACATAACTCCCTCCCTTGTTTGTGATGATGTCTGAGAGGGATATTAGGAATGAAGGCAGCAAAAAGCAAGTAAAGTCTGTGTAAAGTCTTCTTGGGCGAGTTTTACCACGCACCCGCGCGGGGCGCGACAATATTGGCCAATGCGGTTGGCCTTTAAATCCCTTTTATGAGGGATTTTATCTGGTCCGGTGACGGCAGTTCCTTTTTCAAGTCTCGCGGAAGTTCGGTCACTAATTTATACCGTGCAACCCCGATGGGTTTCTTCGTTTCACGAAGGGCATATTCGACAATCGTTTTGCTCTTCTCCTTGCACAGAATGATCCCAATGAAAGGATTTTCATCTTTTGCCCGTACCCGATCGTCCAAGGCAGCCAGATAGAACTGCATTTTGCCGACAAATTCAGGCTGAAATTTTCCGACTTTAAGCTCAATGGCAATCAAACATTTTAAACGGCGGTGATAAAGCAATAAGTCAATAAAGCATTCCTGACCGTCAATTTCAAGCCGGTATTGATTACCCAGAAAAGCAAAGGCTCCCCCCATTTCGATCAAAAACCGGTTCACTTTGCTCACAAGCGCCCGTTCAAGTTCCATTTCTTCATGTTCTTCGCCCAATTCCAGAAAATCAAACGTATATTCGTCCTTGACGGCCAGCTTAGCCTGGTTTCTAATTTTTTCCGGGATCGTTTTGTCGAAATTCGTCTGGTTCAACAGGGTTTTCTCATAAGTTTTATTCTCGATCTGATGAATCAAAACATTTTTTGACCACCCCATCCGGCGCGTCATGCGGATATAAAATTCGCGCTCTAAATCGTCCTTGCAATTCATCAAAATAATGACGTTATGCGTCCAGCCAATTTCTCTCACCAATGGTGAGAGTTTTTTGTCTTCCGCATATGCCTGATAAAACTGCTTCATACGCCACAGATTTTGAGCAGAGAACCCGCTCATGCCAGAAAATTCGGTTTGCAGATCAGCGGCAAGTTTTGGGACAATTGACTTACCCCAGATATCACCTTTCTGGCGCTCAGCAATCATTTTGCCAATGTCCCAATAGAGCCCGATCAGCTCCTTATTGACCGCTCTTAGCGCCTCATACTGGGCAGAACGGATTCTGGCCTTGATTTCATGCAAAAGTTTTACGTAATTTTCTTTCCCCATATGTAATCTTCTGGATTTTTGCTGAACCCATGAATAAAGGCAAGAAGGATACCGAATAACTCGACTAAATGTAGCGTGGCCTGCTTACGGAAATTTCATTAATTTCCGAAGCAGCGGTACTGAAATATTAATTTCAGTGCCGCCGCTACATTTTGTGGCGGTTACGCTACAAGGTTATCGGACGAAGGAAGGAAAAAGATTGCAGAACAGGAAAATACCGGATTGTAAATGCGGAAACTAACCTCTCCCTTCGAATGGCGTCCGGTTTTCGCACAGAAATTATTATCTCGTTAAATTTAGGTTGCCAGTAGCTCGTTGATTTTTCTCTGCCACTCATCTTCATAGACGACTTCAAAAACGACCTTTCTTTCAGGAAACGAAAGGCCCAATTCTGTCCAGCTTTTTTCCTCTGCTAAACGGTTACAAAGTGAAAAGACATCTTGTTTGTATTTGGTGTCTTCACTGCCTTTCAGATGCAGTCCCTTTGTTTCCACGACAAAAACCTTATCAAAATCTTTATGGCCTTTCCCATTCATTTCGGAAAAAATGAAATCGGGATAAATGCGGTATCTGCGCCAGCCCTGAATCGCATAATCCTGACGTGACAAATTTCGGTACCACCAAAATAATCGTTCTTGTTCTTCCAAGTACCATGCTACCGCCTTTTCGGTGTCGTTAAATTCATCTTCGGCCACGATTTCAAAAAGGCTTCGCTGAAGAGGGCCACTGTCACGGCACGTTAAGCGTTTGCTGCCTTTTCTGACTGGTATTTTTGACGGCAGGCGGTACCCATAATCGTCCTTCAACATCAGAAACCGAATCTGTTTGTCCTTGATCAAATCAGCAAATACTCGCTGGGCCAACCGATCCTTTTCTTCTTCTGCCAGTTTCCGCATTTCCTCGATAATAAAAACAAGATTGTTTGCTACGGTCTTCAGATCATTCTTTTTAATCAATATATTCAAGACCTCTTGCGCCACTTCATAAGCAATCCAAGGATTAGGAATAATGTCTATTAGATGTCGCGTCACAAAAACCGTATCAATAGCAAGCCCCCCCTCTTTTAGCCGAAGGACACCATGACTTTCAATGACTTCTCTTTCGTCTGCGCTTAGCCCGACTGCTATTTCCGTGTCTTTTTCTTCGGTCAAAGAAAGTTGCAAAGTGTGCAACAGTTTAAAATCCGCTTTTGCCCAATCAATTTGACTGATTACATCCGCTTCATAACTCAACTTCCGCCAAGTTTTTCCGGTTTGAATAACAAAAACGGGCAAATAAATTTGCCCTGAGTATTTTTTGAACTTTTCCCTGACCTCAATCATTCGTTCGCTTTCAACCGCTGTCTCGCCTTCTGACGATTCATCAGTAATTACACGACCTGTCAGGTCGCCCAACCCTTCCTGCTCGAATCCGTCCTTGATACTTTCAAGAAGTTGCTTGCCTCGTTGCTGAAAACAAAAGACGTAACTCTCATCCAAATCCCTGATTTTAGTTTTGCGGGCAAATGGCTGTCTTAAAATCCGGCCGATAAGCTGCGTTAAATTATTCTGCGACGCAGGATTTGTGAGAATGGTCAAAACATAAGCAAAGGAGCAATCCCAACCCTCTTGCAAGGCCTGCTTGGTAATGATGTAACGGATACAGCAATCACGGGAGAAAAGATCAATGCCCTCGATGTCATCTTTTTCACTGGTCTTGATCGCAATCGCCGATTCAGAAATTCCGCAGGTCTTGATCAAATACTCTTTTACATCCTCGGCGTGAATATAACGCCCGCCTCGTTGATCTTTACCCGTTCTTTCGACCTGGATCAAACAGATGGGGCGTATGTATTCGCCCGTATTGGCTTCGTATTTTTTTGACTTATCTTCCAAAGCGTTACGTTTCTCGACGCTTGAAAGCATTGTGTCTTTCCAATCGACACTGGCTTTGTTGATGATATGCAAATCCAGTTTGATCATGTCTTCACGGGAAAGCTCAACGCCTTTAATATCCACAAGCACGTTGCTTCCGTCCGGCGGAGTTGCTGAAAGTTCGAGAATCAGGCAGGGATTAAACCCTCGAAGCGTTTTCTGAGCCGTTTCGCTGTATGCCTTATGACCTTCATCAAGTATGATTACTGGTGAGAGCGTCCGCAGGGTGTTCCCCAGCGAAGTTTTAATCTGCTTACCCCAAAATCCATTGTCGCTTCCGAAGGCATCCAGATTGGGGTAATGCTCAAGCATCTTACGGTGTGCTTCCGTATCATCCTCCGGCGGGAAAAATACCTGAAAACCTCCGTTGTCCCTAAACACCTTTAAGGTTTCCTTATTTTGGCGCGAAGCAGAGGGAAGCATGAGCATCAACACAACCAGATTCTGCCCAATGTCCAATGGCATGAAATGATCGGATTTTTCAACGATCAATGTCTGTCCACCGCTTGCAATGTCAAGGTGTTGGCGGTAAGGATGTTCGCGGTCTCGAAGATGCTGAATCGTTTGGCGGTAAATCTGCTTGGTAGGAACGACCCATAGAATGAGACCTGTTCTTCTTTTTCGGAAGATTGTATTGATAAGGTCTATGGATTTGACGGCAAGGAGCGTTTTCCCGCCACCCGTGGGAATTTTTATGCAAAAGTTCGGAAGGTATTCGCCAATTCCATTTTTTCTGGACTGGTAGCGAGTGCCTTTTACTTTCTCCCACGCTCTTTCAGTCCAATTAAAAGCTGCCTCAGCCCCATGCTCTTTTGCAATTTTATCGCTCTTTGATTTCAGGTCAGCTAATGCGGTGAAGTATTCTTTGATCTGCCTGAGGGTTTTTTGCTGATACTCTTTAAGTTCCATTCAGGGATCAATCCGCAAATTTGTATATCTCAAAAGGCAGTTGGGCGAAGTCAATCCGCATCTCATCGAGCATATCCTGATCCATGAATTTCGTCGGTGCGAAAATCAACCTGCGCTTTCCATTATATTTCCCAAGTCCCTTTGCTCGATCAAGGGTGAGGGCAGTCCGTTTCAAGAATTCAATGTCAGGCTGATAAAATAGATAAACCTCACGCTCTCTCGATTCGCCAATGAAGCCTTTTTTTTCATCGACTTGCTTTTCATCAAATTCTTCCCCTGTTGCAGTATAAAATAGATATCGTGCCAGGTCTTCATAGGCGGGTAGATGTTTCCCGTCCAAAATACGCTCCAGTTCAATCGCTCGCCCAAGCTCAAAAAAGCTAAATGTCTCACCCCGATCCAGTGGAAGACTCTGAGATTTTTTTTTCGCATCACCAGCACTATTTTTTATAACTCGTTTTACTCGCTCGGCAGTAACCGTTTCTGCGTAGTCTTCAGATTCAACAAGAATCAATTTTCGTTTTCCTCCATCTGAACGGTTTAACTCTATGACAGCCTGGCCCGTTGTCCCTGATCCTGAGAATGAATCCAGCACGATTGCATTTTTGTCACCTGACAGTAAAATGACGTGCTTGACTAAATCGACTGGCTTCGGATAATCGAAAACCGTTTTGCCAAATAAGTCTTTTATTTGATCTCGACCCGTTTCATTGTTGAACTCTGACCCTTGCCATATTGACGGGAACAATCGCCCCTTTGAATCCCCATTTTCTTCTGCTGAATAATCTCTTTGACACACTTCCCATTCTTCCTGCTGAGTTTCACGTCTTCTAACCACCTTCGCAATAAGGAAACTGCCTTCTTTTTCGATTTTCCCTTTGCTCCACCGCCAAACACCTTCGCTCCCGTCCGAAAGTTTCGGGATAACTTTGATATGTCCCTTTTGGTCTTCGAGATATACACCACCTGTCTTTGGATCAACAAATAAAGGGAAATGCAAATTCGGGCGGTCTTGCCTTCGAGCCAATGCACCCCGCTTCCGTAACCCTAAAAGTCTGTATCTCTTTTCGTTTTCGTCGAGTTCAGAGTATTCTGCAAGCTGCTCATCGGTAAGCTCAAGTCGCCCTGCCTTAAACTTTGAAATTTCCTTTGTGTAAGCCACGAGATACTCATGCTCCACTGCTAATTCTGTCCCTAACCTTCTACCACGTGGATTGTTCTGTATAACAATGACTCCAAAACGATTTACTTCATTGAAAACTTCGTCGCATAAGCACAACAAATTCTTTAATTCATTGACATCAATAGAAATAAAAATAACTCCATCATTACTCAATAATTCTCTCGAAAGTTTTAATCTCGGCATCATCATGCAGAGCCATTTGTCATGACGAGTCAAATCCTCCCGATCAACAACTTTTCCGAGCCATTCCTGCATCATGGGGGAATTGACATTATCGTTGTAGACCCATTTTTCGTTGCCCGTATTGTACGGTGGGTCGATATAGATGCACTTCACCTTGCCCGCATACGTCGGTAGCAAGGCTTTCAGGGCTTTGAGATTGTCGCCGTGGATAATGAGGTTGTCCGTAAGGCGGACTTTATCCGTGAGGCTTTTGGATTTCCGCGGGATCAACTCGTGGTATTTCACGGAGAGGTGGTAATTCTGAACGAAAGGTTTGCCTTTGAAATTTAATATCGCCATATCGCCTAGTTTAGTATTGACAGCCATAGCTGTCAACCACGACGGCATAATCGCGGCATGTCCCGTGATATTAAGATTCGCTTTGCGAAGAAGTTAAGGGAGCTGAGAACGAATGCCGGTTATTCTATTTCAGAACTGGCTAAGCGTTCTGGTGTCAGCCGGCAACATATCCGTGATCTAGAATTAACTTATCCAGAAAAGCGAGTTACGATTGAAACATTAGAGAAAATTGCGAAAGGGTTGCGGATACCCGTCTGGAAGTTACTTCAATTCAAAGATTGAAAAACTCATCAAAGCCCATAAGGCATGCAGCATATAAGCATACCCTCACCTGAGTCTTCCTGTAAGGTATCTATAGCCATAATACGTCGCCATGAGGAATGAGCGCGCGGCTATAAAAAATATCTTGGCGGGAAATATTAAAAAATACCGTGCTCGTCTAAAACTTACACAAGAGCGGGCATCCGAAAAAGCCGATTTGCCACTGAAATACTGGCAAAGGCTTGAAATGCTATCTCAAGAAGATTTACCTTCACTGCAAATGCTTTTCAAAATCGCGAGAGGTCTTGGAATAAATCCTTCTAAGCTTTTAGACTCCTGAGTCCTTTTATATTTGTATTGTAGACGCTCCCCAAGCGACACCTTCAAACTTTCTGCTATTTATAAACCCCTCAATTATTTGAACACAAAGCCCGAACTATTCACATATCCGAAAGAACTCAGAATAATCAAGGGTTAGCCTTTAATCACACCGATCGGACGCATGCGGACGATTTTTCTGGCAATGCCCGCCTTGTGGACCACTTCCACCACCTGATTGACATCTTTGTAGGCGGCGTTTTCAGGAGGCGTCTATGAAAAAGACTCGCCTCCGGTTTTCATGGATGGGGGTTTCCCCGGTCGATTTATGGCCCCTTATGACAATATTCGCTTCATGCCGTGCTCCCGAAAGGGTAGTCATAAAAGGGGCTTGTTTTTTTCAGACAATGAAATAGCCTCCGGTTTTTGAGCTGCCTTTATATTTAACTTTGCCTTCGGTCTTAACCTTCTTAAGCCAGCGCTCAAGCGTCTTTAATGGAACATTAAGCATTTTTGCAATATGCGGGGCGCGCTTTCCCGGATTTTTGCCTATATATTCCAGCAATAAATTTACACCCTCATTTACACCCTCATTTACACCCTCACTTACACCCAACCCGCGCGTTTTGGCTTTTACTGGCCGCTTAAACTCAACAAAAAAGAATTCATCGCTGGATATTTTAGGGAAAGGAAGCCCTGCCTTCTCCATACTCTCCCTGATTCGCTTGAATCCTGAACCCATGCGTTCAACGCGGTGCATACGGGCAAAGATGTCGGCGATTAACTCGTTTCGTCTGACGGAAAGAGATCCTAATTTTTCCCGGCTCATTCCCTCCGGAAAACCGCCGGGATTTTTAACGATAACACTGTCTTCATGCACTTCTACCATGATACTGGTTCCGCGTACGCTGTAATCGCGATGGATAAGCGCGTTAGCCACAGCTTCTCGTAAAGCCTCAAGCGGAATCTCGTAATAATCTTTTCGATCCAGCCCTTTAATTTCTGTCCGCACGCTTAAATGGCGCTTAAGAAAAATCATAGCTTCCTGATATTGCGTCCATAGGTCATCCTGAACATCCTTGCGGTCAATAATATCCACCCGGTCCGTGCCTTTGAATGAAACAAGCATGGTTTCACACTGAAGAATGTGACGGCGAGGTTCGCGTGCGAAGAAAAGGATACCGGCATTTTTGATACCGTCTTTTGCGGCAAGATTAAGGCTTGTGAGAATATCTTTCGGGTTGATTTTTCCGGCTGTCATACCCGCTTCTTTAAAGAAGGTTTTGATTTTTTGTTTTGAAATGTCTTCCCATGTAACGCCGCGGCATATCCGCTCTTCGTAGGAAACAGCATCCGCATGTTTAAACAGCTGCTTGACTTCTTTTTGCGTCATTTTTTGGGTCATCGCATCAAGACGGCGGTAATAACCGGAAGAGCAGCTGTGGGGTTTTTCTTCACCTTCTGGTACTTCAATAACAGCAACCTCGCCAACTTGCAAGATTTTAGGAATGGTCAGTGACGGTTCACAGTTTCTGGCCAGCGTCTGGATTTCAGCCTTCATCTGATTGGACAATTTCTCTCCGGTCACTTCACCCGAATCGTTAACTCCAAGAAGAATGAAACCGCCTTTGCTGTTAGCCAATGCAACAATATCTTTGTCGATTTTTGACGTGTATTTTTCTTTAAACTCGACTGTTAAACCTTCGCCTTCGGCGATAAGGAATTTGAAGTCAGAAAATTTCATTACCGAGACCTTTTAAGTTCTTTTTCGGGGCAGTATTCTCCGCCAACGAAAATTTTAGCTTTAACTGCCCAAGCAAGGTGACACTTAACTAAAGATTCATATATGAGGCATATTTTACTGAAAATGGAGGGCTTTACCAGAAGGATTCCGGGAGAGACAGACGGAGAGACAACTCGCCCTCGCTCGCGGGAGCCTGTGGCTACCATCTTCGCAGGCCAGATCCCCCGTAATAGCCTGAGTGTGAGCTCACTGTCCAGAGAAACGCAGGCGGTTCGATAAGCATCGACTCGCCCACCCTTTTCCCTTTCTCTTTGGGTTCCTGAATAGCCAATATTGTCACCCTGGAACTACGGATTTTTGAAGGCTTTTTTAACAAGGGCTGCGGCAGCAGGGCTCATGGGAATCTGGAGCGCCGCGCGATGGCCTTCGTCGGACATTTTTTTCCAGGTCTTTTGAACAATCCGAACTATCTTTTCTTCTTCGTGCTGCTTAGAAAAATCTGCGAAATAGTTTTCAAGAAAGACTAAGCAGATCACGTCTTCTAAGAGCTGCATGTCAGGATTGGTTTTAATATTCTGCTTCAGTAAGAGCGTGCTCACTTTTTGAATGGTTTCTTCGTCATATCCCGCTTCCCGCAGAATTTCGGAGGCTTTTTCAGCGTGATAAGCATAAAGAAAAGTCCTCCACTTCAAATAACCCGTCCGGTCCATCGAATACGAAGAACGCGGGACCTCCCAGCGGCGGATATGCTGGGCCCGGGCCGCAAGCTTTAAAATCTCAGGAGTCTCGGGCCGCAATTTATCCAGCCAGGCACTCATCCTTAGGCTGTAGAGAAGCTCTTTGGGGTATTCTTTCCCTTGAAAAATTTCTTTGTGGGGATCCTGTGCATTGGCCTGATCTATTTTTTGGATTGCCGTATTAAAGCGTGAAGATCCCATTGAAATTTTGTCTCTGCCTCAGATGGCGCCCCGCGGGCATGCCCGCGGTACCTTACTTGTCGGTGGAATCCCCTTCTTCGCCAAAGCGTCGGTGGTGGGCTTCCGGGGTTTGATCCCGAGGCGCAAGGCCGCTTCCTCCCATCGTCAGGATGAGGTCGCACTGTAAGGCGTCTCCATCCACCTTAAGATGGGACAGGACTTGTGATTTCACCACTAACCTTTCTTTTCTTTTTCGAAACTTGTTCATAATCTTTCAGGGTATTCATATTCGCTAAAACTTCCGACTCTTTTTTACCAAGGACAAGCGGCCGGATGACCAGGATATCAAAAAGCCGCCGCATCGCGGTTTCGTCTCGGTCAAGCAGCAACCGGATGAAATGGCGTGAAGACCGGCTGTAGATTCCCGGAAAAGGCTGTAAGCGGCCCTCAGAATCCTCAGGACAAACTGCATCATACCCCTCTTGCCAAAAAGCAACCAATTCTCGAAGAAGAGAAGCATTGACCAGAGGCATATCACAAGTTAAAACACAACTGACTTGATGGGTTGAATAGGCGAGCCCCGTATAAAGCCTCGCAAGCGGGCCTTTGTTTTCCAAAAAATCATTGAAGATCACAGCTCCTTTTAAATTAAGCTGGTGATAGTTTTTGCTTTGGCTGCTAATAATAAAAGTTTCGCTGAAAATCGATGCCGTTAATTGCGTCAAACCCTCCAAAACGGTTTCCTCGCCGAACCCAAGCAGAGCTTTATCGCAGCCCATGCGTGAGCTTTTTCCGCCGGCTAGAATAATGGCTGTCATGGGTACTTTAGGGTTCATAGAAATTACGCCCTTTTTTTTCTTACGAATTACTCTATTTGCCTGTTTTCACCCTTCATGTATACATAAACTGTGCCAATCTTATCCTCAAGTAGCATTCTGAGCCATGAACTTAGCCTTTGATCACGCCGACGGGGCGCATGCGGACGATTTTTCGGGCAATGCCTGCGTTGTGAACCACGTCAACTACTTGATTGACGTCCTTGTAGGCGGCGGGCTGTTCCTCGGCAAGGCCTTTTTTCCCGCGGCCCATGACGATGATTCCTTTTTGTTCCAGTTCCTTTTCAATAGAACGCCCCTTGGCATCTTTTACCGCGGCGGCACGCGACATCACACGCCCGGCCCCATGACACGAAGTCCCAAAGGTTTCTTCAATGGCCTGGTTTGTCCCGACTAAAAGATAAGAATTGCGGCCCATATCGCCCGGAATAATCACAGGCTGTCCTAACTCGCGATAAGCTTCGGGCAGTTCAGGATGTCCCGGAGGAAAAGCACGTGTGGCGCCTTTACGGTGAATGCAAAGAGTTTTTTGCCGCCCATTCACCTGATACGTTTCCATTTTGGCAATATTGTGCGCGACATCATAAATGAGTTCCATACCCAGATCACGAAAACTCCGGTTAAAAAACCGCTCAAACACATTTCGCGTAAGCGACATCAGGCACTGCCGGTTGTTCCAGGCGTAATTCGCAGCGCACCGCATCGCGCCAAGATATTGCCTTCCTTCAGGGGAATGGACAGGGGCACAGGCAAGCTGCCTGTCCGGAACCACAATGTTATATTTCGTAAGTGCGCGCTGTGCGGCTTCAAGCGAATCTTCACAGATTTGATACCCGAACCCGCGGGAACCCGAGTGGATCATGACCGTCACCTGCCCGAGCTCCAGATGTAATTTTTCAGCCGCCGCAGGATCCAAAATCTGATCCACAACCTGAACCTCAAGAAAATGATTGCCGGAACCAAGCGTCCCGAGCTGAGTACTTCCCCGTTCGTAGGCACGCTCGGAAACCGCTTCCGGGTCTGCCCCTTCAAGGCACCCGTGAGCTTCAGTGAATTGCAAATCCTCCAAAGTGCCAAACCCCTGCTCCACTGCCCACCGGGCCCCTTTTAAGAGCATCTTTTTTGCTTCATTTTTGGGGACGCGGATATCCCCGGATTCGCCGACTCCGCAAGGGATATTCTGGAAAAGCGCCTGAACAAGCTCGCGAAGCCGCGGACGAATGTCAGCTTCGGTAAGGTTCGTGCGCATGAGCCTGACGCCGCAATTAATATCAAACCCAATGCCGCCGGGTGAAATCACGCCCCCTTCGTCAGGATCCGTTGCCGCAACTCCGCCGACAGGGAAACCGTATCCCCAGTGGATATCCGGCATCGCCAGGGAATATTTGACAATCCCGGGAAGAAAGGCAACGTTGGCCACTTGCTCTAAGGCTTGATCGAGTTGAATTTTCATAAGTAATTTTTCATCCGCAAAAACAAGGCCCGGCACCCGCATCCCTTTTTTGTAGGACACGGGAATTTCCCACCGGTAATCATCAATTTTCTTTAAAGGAATCATATATCCAGAATCACTTCGGCCACCCACCCGCTTTTTTGCTTTTCGAGTTTGAACTGATGGTAGGTGACGGCTTTGACTTCCATCCTCTGTTCGTGGCTCTTGGGGTCAAAGACCCCGCCTTGGGCGATTCCCTTCAGATGGTTTTCTGTCAGCTCCTGAAAATTGAAATCCTTGAAAACAAACTGCTTGGTTGAAAAAAGATATAAAAGCTCTCTTAACCAATGCAGAAATAAGTCTTCCCTGTTTTTTCCCTCAAGGGAAAGCGGCATTTGATTTTTTGGCTCAATAGAAGCGGCGTCTGTCATTAAATCAAAAAGGGCGAACCCTGCGTTTTTTAAAAGGGCTTCCCAGTCTTCACCATAAATCCGAAGGCCGATATCAGCCGTGTGATCAATGATTTCGTAAGGTTTCAATGGAGATTCAAAAAAAGACGAGCGGGGCTATTACCGCGTCTATTTTGATGTTGTCGGTTCGCGGTACTGTGCCGATTGTCCCTGTGGGACAATCTTGACCGCGCACTAGTGTTTCTGCGAGAAAGCTTCGCGAATCTTATTGACGAGAGTTTCGATGGTGAAAGGTTTTTTGAGCGTGGTGTAGATATTCGCGATTTCAAACATTCTGGCAGGGATTTTCTCATTGACGCTTGCAATAATAATCGGGATTTCCTTAAACCGGGGTTCGTGGTGAAGTTTCTTAAGGAATTCTTCCCCGTCCATCACCGGCATAATCATATCCAGGACAATCAGATCGGGCATTTCTTTGCTCATCACTTCAAAGGCCTCTTTACCGTTGAAGGCTTTCGAGATTTGAAAGGATTCTCCACGAAGATACAGCCCATACAATATATGGAGTTCCTCATCATCATCCACAATAAGAATTTTCTTGCCTTCCATACCCTGTCCCTTCTTTCGCGGGGATTAACCCGTCCCTATAGGAAAGTCTACTTTAAAAGTCGTCCCTTTGCCAAGGCCCTGGCTTTCGGCCCAAATTTTGCCTCCGTGAAGCCTTGCAATATTACGGCAAATGGTGAGGCCGACTCCAATCCCTTTTGTGGAAGCTGTTTTCTGCACGAATGATTCAAAGACAATCTCAAGGTCTTTTTTTTCAATGCCAAGACCCGTATCTTCCACCGTCACAGAGGCATGTCCATTTTCCCGCCGGCTGGTCAGCGTAATTTTGCCAACCTCAGTGAAGTTCACCGCATTCACAACAAGATTAGCGAAGAGCCGCTGCAGCATCATTTTGTCACCCTTCATCGGGATGGGCGTCGGTTCAAGATCACATTCAAAGGTCAATTTTTTGTCTATCACCATAGGCTGCATATCCAGAAAAACCTGACTGAGCACTTCATTTAAATTGAGTTCGGTTTTGGTTGCGCGGTCGATCCCGGCTTCCAGTTTGGAAAGATCCATGACGCTGGCAATAGTTCGCATTAATTGATCGACATTAGAGTTAAGGATCCCCAACACATCGTGGTATTTCCCTCTTTCAGGATGATGCTCCAGCTCCTTTTCAAACCAGCTCAAGGTCATTTGAAATTTCGCAACCGGGGTTTTCAGTTCATGCGCCACGTCCCGAATCAAGGATTCCCTCATGACCTCAATCCGGTGATATTCCGTAAGGTCACGCATGACCCCCTGAATTTGTTTCACCTTGCCTTCAAAATCAAGGATCGGCGTTAAATTCGCCAAATAATAAATTTCCGTTTCCGTGGCCGGATCAAGGTGCGTTACGGCGACGTTAGTGATACTTTCCTTTTTCTCATGAATCGTCTTGAGTGTTTCAAGAAAATTCTTGCGGGAACCCGGCGTTTGCAAAGCCACCATAAGAGGCACTCCCCCTTTGAGAAGATCCTCCCGCGTATTCCCAAAAAACCCTTTATTTAAAAGGGTCAAATCCCCCTCGGCCGTACAGGACCAGATCACATCACTGGCGCCTTCCACAATCAACCGGTATTTCTCTTCGGATTCTTTTAAAGCTTCTGTCCGCGAATGGAGCCGGTCAAAACTGGTGGCAAGGCGGGAGACCATTTCGTTAAACGCTTCGGCGAGATCCGAGATTTCATCAAAAGATGCGGTCGACGCCCTTGCCGTAAGGTCCCCCGCAAGAATTTGCTGAACTGTCCGTTTAAGGTTAAAAAGAGGCCGTATCGCAAGCCAGCTCACCCCGGTAATGATCATGCCAAGAAGGGCAAGCATAATAAAAGCAATCATCAGCTTTTGCTGAAAAATTTCGCGGAGATCTTCTTCAAAATGCAGCTGGTAAAACAAAACCAAAACCCGCCCCATCTTCCGGTTGGGATCCTGAATCGGAACCGCGACGGCATAAGTATCCGGGGCAATGCGTTTAAAACCTAAAAAGTCAGGAGAACGAACCTCGCCCGGAAGTTCCATGGAGGGGTGTCCCCGGCCCAATACTTTGCCGTTCAACCCTTCCACCTGCACCTCAAAAATACCGGGCCGGCGCGCCAGCCATTCAATGTGCATCGCAAGGTTGCGTTCATTGCCCAATATAATCGGAAGCTTCACCGTTTCCGCGAAGATTTCGGCCACGGCTTCAAGCCGCTTCTGGTTTCGGTCCATGACCAGCTCGCGAACAAGTTGAAAAGTCGTGCGGAAAAGCAAAAAGATCATTAAGGAAACAAAGACAAGGATCGGAAAGGTCAACTTGTACCGCAGGGAAATATGGAATGGCGAACCGCTGGTTTTATTCTTTTTTGTCATTTGGCATACTTATCATTAATTTGGTTCATGCTATTTGTACCCAACACGGCCATCCATTGTAATTTCAGTGCCGTGTTGAGTACTACTTTGCGATTCACAGTTTCTGACTTCGCAAAGTATGTATTGGACTTTGAACTAAATTTACCTATAATTCCGTACTTCAATAATAACGTATATGGCCGTCGGAATCTTTACAACTCATATTAAGGAAATGATCGTTCAAGGGGCGGATACGCGCCACTTCCGCCTTTCTTTTGACCCAAACGCTGACTTCACGTTTAAAGCCGGCCAGTTTATCAATATCCTCGTCCCTGCCATTGGCGAGCATAAAGCCGTTAAAAGACCCTATTCGATTGCCTCCCCTCCCTGCTGGAAGGGGTTTCTCGACCTTACCTGGAAACGGGTGGAGGGCGGTTACGCCACAAGTTACCTCTGGACGCTTAAAGAAGGCGACTCCCTTCAAGTCCAGGGCCCTTTGGGACATTTTACTCCAAAACTACCTTTACCCAAAACAGTTGTCTTTATTTCCACAGGCACCGGGATTGCTCCGTTCCGCTCCATGATTCATGAATTGATTCATGAAGGGGCCCCTTGTGAAATCTGGAATATTTTTGGGAATAGGTACGAAGATGAAATCCTTTACCGCGCGGAATTTGAAAAACTGGTTCAGGAGCACAAGAATTTTCACAATGTTTTCACGGTCTCCCGCCCTAAAACCTGGCAGGGAGAAAGCCAGTATGTCCAAATGATCCTTAAGAAATACATTACCGATCCGCAGGATAAACATGTTTATATCTGCGGTTTGAAGAATATGATTAATGAAGTTTTGAAAACGGCTCTTGAAATGGGGTTTGAAAGAGACCGAATCTTTTTTGAAAAGTACGATTAAAATAAACTCCCCTCTTACGAATCAACTCGCGAATTAAATCCGTGTCTGCCGGCGGAAACCGGTACTTTGGAAGTTCGGACGGATCCACCCACCGGAAATCATGGCAATCATGCTTGATGGGGTGCCCTACCACCCAGTCGCATAAGTAAAAAGAAAGATCGACGCTGCGGTCGGGATAACGGTAGTGGATTTGACACAAGTATTCCCGCGGAAGAATTCCGATCCCAAGTTCTTCTTTGATCTCGCGCACCAGGCATTGCTCCATCGTTTCATGCGCTTCTTTTTTGCCGCCGGGAAATTCCCAGAATCCCCCAAGGCGGGCCCCGGGTTTCCTTTGGGCAATCAACAGCTTGCCCTGTTTTTCAATCACGGCACACGCCACCTGAAGTGTTTCCATAATTTTTTATTGTAACTGTTTGGTTAGTACCGCGTTACTTTTAATTTTGTGGGTTCGCGGTACTGTGCCGATTGAAATTGGAACCCCTAATTTCAATCGTAACGGCGCACTAGTCTTCTAAAAGGATTTCTTCGAACGAAACGCCGCGGATCAAACGGGAAGTGGAGTATTTTATCTTTTCATCCTGGGAGGTCAATCTTCCATAGCGGTCATAAACTGTAGTCGTTGTTCGTATCTTGGCTGTCAGCTCTTCGGTCTCGGGGTCCCTATTTCTTTCCCGCGGCATTTCCTGCCAGAGCTGACGAATCACAAAAGATCCTTTGTCTCCGGCCCACTGCGTATAAATGATCTCAACCGGCACATTTTCAGAGCGGCTGATTTGATATTCGTAGCCAATTCTTGGGATGCCCTGCATTTCCCGCCAGTCATACTCGCGGATCACCTGGCCGAAATCATCCTTTTCCTTGCCGGATTTTTCTTCATATTGTTTGAACCCATCCACCCAATAGGAGTGCTCGTGATAAATGACCTCATGATTTTCCTTGCGGTCAAGCGTTTGGTCTTCAAAAGAAAATTCATTTAAAACATTTCCATCCGCGTCATAAAGAGTGCTGGTCCATCTTTCGCGCATTTCCCTTAACCCCGCCTCTTCCCGCTCAAAACCAGGATTGGAATTGGACCAGACGCCCTGAAAAAGTTCTTTTGTCTTATCGGGATAACGGGTAACATTGCTCTGGCTTCCGTTATATTCATCTCCAGTTTCATTTGAATTCATGACCGTTTCTCCAGAGGCAGCAGCCTTTCCAGGTAAACCAAGAGGTGTCTCCCCCATTAAAAAGTCAGTTGAAGTCGCACGGGTAGGTCTTCCGGAAGGAGACGAAGGGAAAGAAGCGTCAGGGTGCTGAAGGTCGCCCACAGGAGATTCAGGCCTTACGTTTGGCGGCGGAGCAAGGACTTCCTGTGCCGCATAAAGATCACAAGGCCCTGCAAAGCTTAAGGCCAGAAAAACTATTTTTAGGTCTTTCATAAGACAGATTTTGGTTAACCGCAGCCCTCATTTTAAGTATTCCTGCTGTTCCAAAGATTTGCAACCGCTGATTGATTGACATTTTGAACTTTCATTTTATAATGGGCCTCTTTTATGCACACTGACTCCTACTCCTATCACTACTTTTTTATCAGCATTTTTGTGCTTTTTGCCGTGGCCTTTCCTCTATTGCCCATTGTCCTGGCCCAGTTCGTGGCGCCTAAAAAGCCCTCGAAGCTCAAAAACGCTTCCTATGAATGCGGGCTTGAGGCCTCAGGAGATTCCTGGATCCAGTTCCGCGTCCAGTACTACATTTATGCCCTTATCTTTGTCATTTTTGACATTGAAGCGATCTTTATTTATCCCTGGGCCGTGGCCTTTAAACAGCTGGGCTTTTTTGCCTTTGTCGAGATGATCCTTTTCATTGCTATCCTTGCGGTGGGGCTGGTTTACGCCTGGAAGAAAAAAGTTTTGGAGTGGGAATAAAATGGCCTTCACAAAAAATGCTTCTGCGCTAGATCAAGGGCTACAAAGCGAGCTGGGTAAAAAGGGCATTGTGGTAACCACCTTGAATCAGCTCTACAATTGGGGGCGAAAATCCTCGATTTGGCCCATGCAGTTTGGCCTGGCCTGCTGCGCGATTGAGATGATTGCGACAGCCTGTGCGCGCTACGATATTGCGCGCTTTGGCGCAGAGCTTTTCAGGGCCTCGCCCCGCCAATCGGATCTTATGATTGTCGCCGGAACCGTCACCAAAAAAATGGCCCCTCAAGTCGTCAGGCTTTATAACCAGATGGCCGAGCCCAAATACGTTATCACAATGGGAGCTTGCTCGATTGCAGGCGGTCCTTTTATCGACGGCTATAACGTCCTGCGCGGGATTGACCGCTATATCCCTGTGGACGTGCATCTGCCCGGCTGTCCTCCGCGACCCGAAGCTTTGCTTTACGGTTTAATGGAACTGCAAAGAAAGATTGATTCCCAGGAAATCGAAAAAGCGGAATGGTATCAGAAGGGCTTGAAACGGGAATACCCCGTGCCCGAGCTTGGGCCAAACGGTTTGATTCCAAAGTTTAATCCGGAAATCTGGCGCCCAAGGGCCGTTGATCACCGCAAAGAACGTTATGGAGGACCTATATTAATCGGTAAGAAAGACAAAGCTCCCAACCTTGAAGCCGTCGCTCAGGCCGCGGCACCGAAACCTCAAGCGCCCGCCGATCCCTCTTCTTCCGCAAAAACAGGAAATGCCTAATGGATATTGCAGACGTTAAATCCAAACTTGAGAAGGCGTTTCCGGGCCTTGCCTTGAGGCCCGTAAGAGACTCGCTCTTGATAGAAAGCGCTAAGGATATTCTCCGCGTTGCGCAATTTCTCAAAGATTCACCCGATTACCGGCTGGATTATCTTTCTTCACTGACCGGGGCCGATTACCTTGAGTACTTGGAAGTGGTGTATCACTTTTACTCCATGGAAAAGAAAACAGGCCCGCTTGTTTTAAGGGTCCGCGTGAAGCCCGACAATGCGCAAGTCCCGTCGTTGGTTTCTGTTTACCGCGGTGCCGAGTATCAGGAGCGGGAAGCTTATGATATGTACGGCGTTATTTTCGAAAATCATCCTGACCCAAGGAGAATTTTTATGTGGGAAGGCTTTGAAGGCTTCCCCATGCGCAAGGATTACCAGCAGGAAGATTCTGAAACCCTTGAAACCCAGGATATCGAATGGCTTGAAAAGCACGGTGCTCATGTGCCTGCAGATTTGCGCCAGCAAGCAGAAGCATTGAAAAAACTCGGGAAACGTGCTGTCGCACAAAAACCCGGGCAGCCGGAACCGGAATAAATAATATGGAAAAAACATTTGCAGTAAAAGATACAATGGACACGCAAACCCTTGAAATCAATATGGGGCCGCAGCACCCTTCGACGCACGGCGTCTTCCGGATGAATATGGTGCTGGATGGCGAGCAGGTTGTGTCGCTTAAACCCGTGATGGGATATCTTCACCGCAACCACGAACAGATTGCGGAAAATATCTCTTATACCGGTTCCATGCCTTACACCGACCGTCTTGATTACTTTAATTCCATGTCCAATAATTTTGCCTATTCCCTCACCATTGAAAAACTTGCCAATATCGATGTCCCTGAGCGGGCCCAGTATATCCGGGTAATCATGGCGGAACTAACGCGCCTTGTAAATCATGCCGCGGTCATTGGGTTTCTTCTGAATGATTTAGGAGCCTTTTTTACGCCGGTGCTCTATGCCTTCCGCGAACGGGAAAAGATTGTGGATATTTTTGAAGAGGTTTCCGGCTCACGCATGATGTGTAATTATTTCCGGTTTGGCGGCGTCAAGCTGGATATGTCCCCTGCCATCCTTGCAAGGGTCAAAGAGATTGTCAAAAATTTCCCCAAGTTCCTTGATGAGTTTGAAGCCCTTTTGACCCGGAATGAAATCCTTTGTATGCGCTGCCAGAATGTGGGTGTTCTTCCTGCGGAACTTGCCGTGAGCGCAAGTATCACCGGCCCTATGCTGCGGGCTTCAGGCGTCAATTACGACATTCGTAAAGCAGACAAGTATTCGATTTATGACCGCTTCAACTTCCGCATTCCGCTTGGCCTTAAAGGGGATGTTTACGACCGCTATTATGTCCGCATCCTTGAAATGCGTGAAAGCCTTAAAATTTTGGAACAGGCCCTTGATCAAATCCCTCCCACGGGAGAATTAGTCAGCAAAAAAATGGTCCCTTTTCTAAAGGCCCCTCGTAATTTCAAACCGCCTGTGGGCGAGGCCTACGGCCGGGTGGAATCTCCCAAAGGAGAACTTGGTTTTTACGTCGTAAGTGACGGGACGCCCCAGCCGTGGCGGTACCATGTCAGGGCCCCCTCTTTTATTAACTTAACTATCCTTGAAGACTTGTGCATCGGCCATAAAGTGGCTGACGCCATTGTCATTTTAGGCAGCATTGATATCGTTTTAGGCGAGGTCGACCACTAATGTTTTTTGGATCCGGTATTATCCGCGGCATGCTTGTGACCTTGAAGAATTTTTTCACTTCTTATTTCCGCACGGCGGAAGAAGAAGGCGGCATCATTACGGTGCAGTACCCGGAAAGCCGATTGCCGGAAAAAGAGCGTTTTCGCAACTTCCCTTTTCTTATTTATGACAATGCGCCCGACAATCTGCGCTGTGTGGCCTGTGATATTTGCGCCAAGGAATGCCCGCCCAAGTGTATTTATATCGTCCGCGAATTTGATAAAGACGGCAAACCGCTGAAACGGCCGGCCACGTTTGATATTGATTTTACGGTGTGCATGAACTGCGGGATTTGTGAAGAGGCGTGCCCTTTTGACGCGATTTATATGGACCACGAATTTGAAATCGCCAATCAGGAGCGCCACGAACATCTTCTTTATCACAAAGATGATCTTTTGAAATCAAACGAACATTTTCATAAAATCCGCCCCACGGATGCCACGGCCATTGATGCGAGACGGCGTGAGGCGGAAGAAAAGAAAAAAGCCGCTGCCGCGGCTCAAGCGGCCAAAGCCGCACAGGCACTGCAACCGCCTAAGCCTCCGAGCGTTTAAATGGAACTATTGTTTGCGGTTGACACTTTGCAGCTCTTAAATGTCATTCCTGCATGTTGTAAGCAGGAATCCAGACTTTGGATCCCCGCTTTCGCGGGGATGACAACTTTATGTGTTAATGCTATATGCTAAATATGCTTGATCAAATTTTTGTCGTTTTAAAACAAAGCATTGTTTCTCTGGCCGAAAAACTCTTCCCAGAATGGACGGTTCCTTTTGTGTCTGTGTTAGTCAGTATCGGCGCGATTGCGGCCTTTGGTCCTGTGACGATGATGTATTTGACTTTGCTTGAACGCAAAGTGATCGGCCGGATGCAAAACCGGTTTGGGCCCAACCGCGTCGGTAAATACGGCCTGCTTCAGCCCCTTGCCGACGGCGTTAAAATGCTCACCAAAGAAGACATTGTTCCTATCAATGCCGACAAAGCGGTTCATTTTTTGGCGCCCATTTTGATTGTTATTCCTGCCCTGCTTGTTTTTGCGGTGCTCCCTTTTGGACGTAAAATGACGGCCGTGGACCTCAATGTAGGGCTCCTATTTTTCATCGCCGTTTCGTCCACGACCACCATCTCCATCTTTATGGCGAGCTGGGGATCCCGGAATAAGTTTTCCCTTTTGGGCGGGATGCGTTCTGTCGCTCAAATGGTTTCTTACGAAGTCCCAATGGTGCTTTCCGTTGTCCCTGTCATCCTGATGACCAGTTCCCTTTCCACCAATACCATTGTGGAATCCCAGGGCGGATGGTTCGGACTTGACTGGTTTGTTTTCCGGCCGTGGGGGTTTCTGGGCTTTATTATTTTCTTTCTCTGCGGGGTTGCGGAATGTAACCGTTCGCCCTTTGACCTTCCCGAAGCGGAATCGGAAATTGTGGCCGGGTTTCACACGGAATACAGCGGAATGAAGTTCGCGCTTTTTTATATGGCTGAGTTTATGAATAGCTTCACGATCTCAGGACTGGCGGTGACTTTGTTTCTCGGCGGCTGGCAGGGCCCTATCCTGCCTTCCTGGCTTTGGTTTTTGATCAAAAGCTATGCCCTCATTTTCGTCATGATCTGGTTTCGCGGCACCCTTCCGCGCTTGCGCGTGGATCAGCTGATGGGGCTTGCCTGGAAATTTTTACTGCCTCTTACGCTGGTGAACATTCTCGTGACCGGCTTTTGGTATTTTACTAATTTTCCTGTGCGGGTTATTGGATCCGTCGTCATTCTGGGGGGCGCCTTCTGGATTCTCACCAAACTTAATCAGGTCTATATGCCTGAAAAACGCGTTTATTCATTTGCGGAATAGATAAATGTTTCCATTACTCACCAAAATTACGGTTTATGTCATTATGGGCCTCGCCGTTTTTGCGGCGCTTGCAGCCGTAAGCTGCAAAAATCTTTTCCACTCGGCGCTGGCCCTGGTTGCGGTTCTGCTTGGCGTTGCCGGGATTTTTATCTTTCTCCAGGCGGAGTTCCTTGCAATGGCGCAGATCCTGATTTATGTCGGCGCGGTAATGACGCTTGTGATTTTCGCTATTATGTTGACCGAGCGGATCGGGGATAAACAAATCGCCCAAAATAATCATCAAAGCCTGCTTGCCGCGAGCATTCTTCTCGCTTTGCTTTTTTTCTTGATCCGGCTGATTCTTGGCGTCGCGTGGCCGGTCAAGGAATCAACTTTAAGCGTTCACGTGGGCACCGAGGAACTGGCTAAAGCCCTTCTTGGCCCTTATGTTTTTCCTTTTGAAGTCATTTCTGTTGTATTGATTGCGGCACTCATCGGCGCCATTGTGGTCGCTAGAAAAGACAATGCATGATCATTCCGCTTGAGCACCTCTTAATTTTTGGCACGGTTCTTTTTGCCGCTGGCATTTACGGCTCCCTTGTCCGGCGTAATATTATCGGCGTCCTCATTTCGATTGAGCTGATCCTGAATGCCGTGAATGTCAACCTTGTGGCCTTCTCACGGACCACATCTTTATCCCCTGAAACAGGACAGATTTTTGCCATTTTTGTCATTGCCCTGGCAGCCGCAGGAGCAGCCGTGGGCCTTGCGATTGTGCTGGCTCTTTACCGGGTACGGAAAACCGTACTCACCGATGAGGTTACGTTACTGAAATGGTAAAGTTCGCTCCTTTTATTCCTGTTTTCCCGTTAATCGCCTTTGTCATTAATATTTTCTTCGGCCGCGCCCTTCGTGACAAGGCAGCGTGGGTCTCTATTTTTGCAAGTCTATTATCATGCGCTGTCAGTCTTCCAATCATTGTGGAAGTTGCGCGCGACGGGCATTTTTCTCACCAATGGTCCTGGCTTCCGATTGGAAGCACCGGCCTTCAATTCGGCTACCTTTTGGATCCTCTCTCCGCCACCCTGCTTTTTGTGGTCACCATTGTCGGGACCCTGATTCAGGTTTATTCCGTGGGCTATATGCATAAAGACCCGCGCTTCTCGCGCTTCTTTGCCTATGTTTCTCTGTTTATGTTTGCGATGCTGACGCTCGTCATTTCGAATAATTACCTTTTATTTTTTATGTCCTGGGAAATCATGGGATTGTGCTCTTATCTTTTAATCGGGTTCTGGTTTGAAAAACCCTCGGCTGCCAATGCAGGCCTGAAAGCTTTTCTCACCACACGGGTGGGCGACGTCGGATTTTTCCTGGGAATTTTGACGCTGTTTATTTGCGTGGGCACCTTGAATTTCACGGATCTTGAATCCGCGGTTCACGCAAATCACGCGGCGCCGCTCCTTCCTGTCGCCGCACTTTTGATATTCTGCGGCACGATTGGAAAGTCAGCCCAGTTCCCTTTACACGTCTGGCTTCCGGACGCAATGGAAGGCCCCACTCCGGTCAGCGCGCTCATCCATGCGGCAACGATGGTGGCAGCCGGTGTTTATCTTGTGGCGCGCTCTTTCGCTCTTTTTGCGGCCTTTCCCCAAGCGCAGATGGTTGTAGCGGGAATCGGAACCCTCACGGCTTTTATGGCCGCATTTATCGCCTTGACTGCTACGGATATCAAAAAAGTTCTGGCGTACTCCACTATTTCGCAGCTTGGGTTTATGGTCTCAAGCCTTGGGCTGGGCGGTTTAAGTGCGGGAACCTTTCACTTGATGACACACGCCTTTTTTAAAGCCCTGCTTTTCTTAGGAGCCGGAAGCGTAATCCACGGAACAGGCACCCAGGATATCCGGGAAATGGGCGGACTTTTCGGGAAGATGAAATCCACGGCCTGGACTTTTTTGATTGCCTCCCTTGCCATTGCCGGCGTCCCGCCGCTTTCAGGTTTCTGGAGCAAGGATGAAATCCTGGCAACCGCGTTTAATTCAGGGCATCATTTCACATTCGTCATTTTGCTTCTCACCGCTTTTATGACGGCTTTTTATATGTTCCGTCTCGTGTTTCTGACCTTTTTTGGGGAACTCCGTAATCACAAAATTCACGCCCACGAATCGCCTAAGTTAATGACCATTCCTTTGTGGATCCTTGCGGTCGGCTCCATTGTCGTGGGACTTCCCGGCTCGCCTTTTGCAGGCCACTGGTTTCAAGGTTTTATTGCAGGGCACGGAGCGCATCACGGGGCAGAACATACCATTAACTGGTTTGTGATGGCCGCATCCGTTGCGGCAGGGCTGGGTGGGATATTCCTGGCGTTTTTAATGTACCTCAAAAACCCTTCGTGGGCGGGGTCGCTTGCAAAAACTTTTCGGCCGCTTTATCAAATTTCAATCAACAAGTTCTGGTTTGATGAAATTTATCTTGTTTTAATTGTCCGCCCCTTTCAAGCCCTGGGCGGCCTTCTTTTTAAATTTGATATGTCTGTGATTGACGGCCTGGTCAATGCCACAGGCCTTGGCACCCTTAAGGGGAGTGATATCCAAAACTGGATTGATAAATACATTGTCGATGGCACGGTTAATTTCGTTGGGGCGGTTACACAGTTTTTTAGTTCGATCATCCGGCGTATTCAGACCGGGTTTGTTCAAAATTACCTTTTAATTGTCTTTTTGGGCGTGCTCATCCTTGTCTGGTTTGAACTGAAATAATCAAAATCGAAGAAGGAGTTTTTATGCAATCACATCTTTTATCGTGGATCACTTTCACTCCCCTGCTTGGGGCTTTAATGATTTTGTTTATCCCCAAAGCCCAAACCTCCAGTATCAAATGGGCGGCCACCGCAACGACTTTGATTGTCGGCCTCCTTTCCCTGTGGGCCCTTTTTCTTTTTAATCCTGGGACCTCCGGATTTCAGTTGGTCGAAAAAGTCGAGTGGATTCCCCAGCTCGGGATTTATTACCTGCTTGGGACCGACGGCATCAGTTTTCCGATGGTAGCACTTACGGCCCTTCTTTGTTTCCTCGCCTGCATCGCTTCGTTTGGCATCCGCGAGCGCGAGAAGGAGTATTATTTTCTTTACCTTCTTCTTGAAACCGGCATGCTGGGAAGCTTTCTCGCCTTGGACCTTTTTCTTTTTTATATCTTCTGGGAAGTGGTGCTTGTCCCGATGTATTTCCTGATCGGAATTTGGGGCGGACCGCGCAAGGAATATGCGGCGATCAAGTTTTTTCTCTACACGCTTGCGGGAAGCCTTTTCATGCTGCTGGGTATTCTCGCACTTTATTTTAATTCCGAGCCGCACAGCTTTAACCTGATTGATCTTCAGAACAACCGGTATCTCCTGGAATTTCAAAAAATTGCTTTCATCGCCTTCTTTCTTGGGTTTGCCATCAAGGTCCCGATTTTCCCTTTTCATACCTGGCTGCCGGACGCTCACGTGGAGGCCCCCACACCAATCAGCGTGATCCTTGCCGGCATCTTGCTGAAGATGGGAACCTACGGATTTTTCCGTTTCAGTTATCCTCTTTTTCCTGAAGCGGCAGCCTGGTTCCGTCCTTATATGGCCATCCTCGCAGTCATTGGGATTGTGTATGGTGGTTTTGTGGCGCTCGCCCAAACGGATTTCAAAAAAATGGTGGCTTACTCAAGTGTGAGCCATATGGGATTTGTGCTTTTGGGGCTTGCGGCTTTAAATGCCAATGGTTTGAACGGGGCCATGCTTCAAATGTTTAATCACGGGACCATTACCGGGGGGCTCTTCTTGCTTGTGGGCGTTCTTTATGACAGGGCACACACGCGGGATCTTAACGCATTCGGCGGGATCGGGGTTCAAATGCCGGTCTACGCGGGAATCCTTATTTTCTTTTCCCTGGCCTCCCTGGGCCTACCGGGATTAAGCGGGTTTATCAGCGAATTTTTAGTGCTGCTCGGCGGTTACGAATTCCACCGGATTTATACGGGGCTTGCGTGCCTTGGCATTATCCTGGCAGCGGCTTACCTTCTTTATATGATCCGCCGCGTTCTTCTTGGAGGATTAAACCCGAAATGGAGTTCCCTTAAAGATATCAGTGCCCGGGAGGTCTTCACGCTGGTGCCTCTTATGATTTTGATTGTGATCGTGGGAGTTTATCCCAATATTGTTCTTAATTATATGATTCCAACCCTCCAGGGCCTGCTTTTGAACCTGGGGTCTGCGCAGTAAGGAGCCTGCTTTAATGGATGTTCTTGAGAGTCTCAAATTTTTCTGGCCGGAAATCTGGCTCCTGTTAGGAGCCTTCGCGGTTCTTTTCCTGGATCTTGTGGTCAAGAATAAAAAGTGGCTCGGTGTGCTTGCCCTTCTCACACTCGTCGTTTCCGCCGCCACAACATCGCGTCCGCAGGAAATTTACTCTTTGTTTTTCGGTTTTTTCCAGCTCGACACCTTTACCTATTTTTTCCGTTTCGCCGCTTTAGGGATTGTGGGTATCACTCTTTTAGCGTCCCTTGCTTATAAGCCTCTGTCAACAGCGTACGAAGGTGAGTACTATTCACTTTTCCTTTTTATGACGTTCGGGCTGATTCTTATGGCGTCTTCCACTAACCTTCTCATGATCTTTATCGCCATTGAGTTTGTTTCGATTCTTTCTTATCTCCTGGTGGGGTTCCTTAAAAAGGATACCCGATCCAAAGAGGCGTCGATCAAATACCTTCTCTTTGGGAGCGTGGCTTCGGGCGTCATGCTTTACGGCATGTCGCTTATTTTTGGGGTCACGGGTTCCCTGGATCTCGCGGTGATCCAAAGACAGCTCACGGATCCCCAATTTTACTCTCTCACCGTGGTTGCAACGCTTCTCCTGCTCGTGGGCTTGGGGTTTAAAATCTCAATGGCTCCGTTTCATCTTTGGGCCCCCGACGTCTATGAAGGGGCGCCCACTTCTGTCACGGCTTTTTTGACAGTAGGCCCTAAAGCGCTTGGCTTTGCGGTGATGATCCGGATCCTTTTTACCGCTCTTCCTTCCTTCATCAACCAATGGAGCCCCCTGATTGCGCTGCTTTCAATCCTGACCATGACCATTGGAAATTTTTCCGCCATTGCCCAGCACAATATCAAACGGCTTTTGGCTTATTCGAGCATTGCCCAGGCTGGCTATATCCTGATGGGCATTGCCGCCTCGACTGATATCGGCGCAAGCGGCGTGCTGATTTATCTTGTGGCCTATGCCTTTACCAACCTGGGAGCTTTTATCGTGGTTATGATGCTTTCAAACCAGCTGGAAAGCGATGACTTGAGTTCTTATGCAGGGCTGAGCCAACGATCGCCGTTTCTGGCGGCAAGTTTGACCATTTTTTTGCTTTCTCTTGCCGGCATGCCGCCTTTTGCCGGTTTCATCGGAAAATTTTTCGTGTTTGCCAGCGTCATCGAGGTGGGATTCTTCAACCTCGCCATTGCGGCAGCGCTCAACAGCGCGGTGGCGGCCTTTTATTATTTCAAAATCGTACGCCTGATGTACCTTGTCCCGGCAACCTCAAAAGAACCGATCAGCCATCCCTTTCCTTTATCCCTTGCGCTCCTCCTGATGCTTATGGGAACTTTTGTCATGGGCTTAAATCCCGTCCCTTTTATCAGCTTCGTAAAACAAACCCTTCTCATCTAAAGAATCATCACGTATAATTAAATCAAATGTTACTTAACATGGTGCTTGAGGAACGGTTCCCGAAGCAGGCGAAACTCGATGATTCGCTGCGAGTCATCATACGGCCCCTTATCCCTGAGGATGAGCCCGCCCTGGTTGAATTCTTCAAGTCCATTCCCCCCCAGGATTTCCTTTACCTTCGCGATAACGTTAAAGAGGCTCAGGTCATTCGGAATTGGTGTTCGCATCTGGATTACGAGGTAACTCTCCCCTTGATCGCTGAAATTAATGGCAAAATCGTGGGGGATTGCACGCTCCACCAATCCCGCGGGGGATGGATGAGCCATATCGGGACCGTGCGGATTGTGATTCATCCCGATTACCGCGGCAAGGGCTTGGCCACGCTTCTTGTGGGTGAAATGATTCAGATCGGGATTGACTCCGGGATTGAAAAACTGATGGGAGAATTCATGCCGGAGCAGAAAAGACCCTTGGCCGTTTTTGAAAAACTAGGGTTTGTCAAAATGGCCACCCTTCCTCAGCACGTCAAGGATCTTGGCGGCGAAAAACACGACCTACTGATTTATATCTATGACCTGCGCGCCGAAGAACACTACGCCGCGGATTAAAATAACTTCAAATTGAGTTTCTTTCCTCTCATGGATCCTGAAATCAAAGATTGGCTTGAGTCTTTTGCTGAATGCGTTCGGCGTGTCGACTATCGCACTGCGCGCACTTTTTTTCATCCGGATGTCACCGGTTACGGCAGTTTGACGGATACGGCCCTCGGAATTGAAAATCTTGAACATCAGCAGTGGAAAAGGGTGTGGCCCCACATTGATGATTTCCGCTTTGACCTTGACGAAATAAATTGCGAAATTTCAGGCGACTCTCAAACCGCTTTTATCCACACCCGCTGGCAGTCCACCGGATATCATCCTGACGGCACCATTTTTTCACGCCCCGGAAGGGTCACGCTTCTTCTCACCCGTAAAAACCAGTTATCAGGGTGGAAAGCCAAACATTCCCACTTTTCGCTTGATCCCGGCACTCCACTCATGACACAGCGGCCCGTGCCCAAACCCTGCTTCACGCCGGTTCTTAATCCCGCATGAATCTTTTCTACCTTTCGACTTTAAGATACCGCCGGCCCATGGAACTCTACCTGAGAAGCAAATGGGGCCTTTCTAAGAAAGAATGGATTGTTCACTACGACTATGACAGTCTTTCTGAAGATCACGATTTTTTACCCGGGACTTATATTTTTGGCGACCTTGAATGCCTTCAGGGAGACTTAATCGCTAAAGCCGAACGAATTTGGAAAAAACTGAATACGGCAAGTGTTCCGGTGCAAATCTTAAATAAACCCGGTTCAACCCTTACCCGCTTTGATCTTCTAAGAACCCTTCACAAGCAAGGTCTCAATGATTTCACGGTGCACCGACTCGAACCCGGTTTTATGCCGGAAAAATTTCCCGTTTATATCCGGCGGGAACAGGATCATAAAGGAAACCGGACACCTCTCCTTTATACCCCGGACGAGTTTGAGCAGGCTGTTTTAAAAGTAACCGAAGAATTCCAAAGCCAGGAAGGGTTTATGGTCACGGAGTTTTGTGATACTCGCGACGCCCAAGGCGTCTACCGGAAATACTCAGCGTTTATTGTGGGAAATAAGGTGATAGCGCGGCACGTTTTTTTTAGCCGCGAGTGGATGATCAAAAAAGCGGATTTAAAAGGACGGGGTTTTCTGGAAGAAGAAATAGAGTATGTCCGCACCAACCCTCACCACGATGCCCTTGCCGGCATTTTTTCCCTGGCAGACGTTCAATACGGCCGGATGGATTACGGCGTCAAAAACGGGAAAGTCCAGGTCTGGGAAATCAATACCAACCCCACCATTTTAAGGCGCAAGTTTTTAAAAGACCCTGAACGCATTCCAGTTCACCAGTGTTTTGCGGACCAGCTTGACAAGGCATTAGATCAATTGGGTCAGGATACACTTGCTCTGCCCGTTAATTAAAGCCCGTGCCTTTCCCAGCTTTTTCGATACCTGATTAAAATTTATCTCTCCTCGACTGAGACACTCTATGCTAGGTGCCCGCTTCCCAGGAGGCGAGGTATTTTTTCTGTTCTGGAGTAAGGCGGTCCAGGGAAATCTTCATCGCTTGCAGTTTGAGGCGGGCGATTTCCTTATCAATCTGGGCGGGCACTTTATAGACTCGCTTTTCAAGCGTTTTTCCGGCTTTGACAACAAACTCCGCCGAGAGCGCCTGATTGGCAAAGGACATATCCATCACCGAGGCCGGGTGACCTTCAGCCGATGAAAGGTTTACAAGCCGTCCGTCTGCCAAAAGATAAATCCTGCGGCCATTTTTTAACGTGAACTCTTCCACAAATTCCCGGGCCGGTTTGACTTTCGAGCTGAGCTTTCTTAACGCCGGGATATCAATTTCAGCATTAAAGTGCCCAGAATTCGCCACAATGGCGCCGTCTTTCATTCTCTGAAAGTGCTCCGCGCGAATGACATTTAAATTGCCGGTGACAGTTACAAATACATCCCCTTTTGCCGCCGCTTCTTTCATAGACATCACTTCAAAACCATCCATTACGGCTTCAAGCGCGCGCAAAGGATCAGTTTCGGTCACAACTACAAGTGCTCCCATACCGCGCGCGCGGCTGGCGAGACCGCGTCCACACCATCCGTACCCCGCCACAACAAACACACTTCCCGCCAAAAGAATATTGGTGGCCCTTAGGATGCCATCAATCGTGGATTGTCCGGTCCCGTAACGGTTGTCAAAGAAATGCTTGGTGTCCGCGTCATTGACCGCAATAATGGGGTAACGTAGGAGCCCTTTTTCTTCAAGGCTTTTAAGACGGACCACCCCTGTGGTGGTCTCTTCCGTGCCGCCCACAATCCCATTCAGCAGATTTTTCATCTTGCCGTGAAGTTCCGAAACGAGATCCGCACCGTCATCCATTGTAATGTTGGGGCTGTGCTCAAGCACAGAGTGAAGATGCCGGTAGTAGGTTTTATGATCTTCTCCCTTAATGGCGAACGTGCGGATGCCGTAATCTCCCACGAGTGAAGCCGCCACATCATCCTGTGTGCTTAACGGATTCGAGGCGCAAAGCACCACATCGGCCCCGCCTGATTTAAGTGTCCGCACCAAATTGGCGGTTTCTGTGGTCACATGAAGGCACGCCGAGATGCGCACGCCTTTTAAGGGTTTCTCTTTTGCGAATCTTTCGCGAATGGAAGTTAACACAGGCATCATGCGGTCAGCCCAAAGAATACGTTTAAAGCCCTGGGGCGCGAGAGCAGCATTCTTGACATCAAATTTCATAGGTGTCTCCTTGAAAATCAAAAAGGTTAATTTATGCGGCGCTTATTTTGACTAAAGGCACGCGAGCAGCATTGTGATTTTTCGAAAAGCTGAGGGCTTTTTGAATTCTTTTGACGCTATCAAGCTTTTCCCACGTAAACCCTTCTTCGTTCCGCCCGAAATGGCCGTAAGCCGCGGTTTGACGAAAAATAGGCTTTCTCAAATTGAGCTTCTTGATAATGCCAAGCGGCGTAAAGTCAAAAACCTTACGAATGGCCTGGACAATTTGTTCGTCGGAAAAAGAACCGGTTCCAAAGGTGTTCACCATAATGGAAACAGGTTCGGCCACGCCAATGGCATAAGCCACTTGAACCTCACAGCGCCGCGCCACTTTGGCTGCCACAAGGTTTTTAGCCACATACCGGCAGAAATAGGAAGCCGAGCGGTCGACCTTCGAAGGGTCTTTACCGCTAAACGCTCCCCCGCCATGGGCCCCAACTCCGCCGTAAGTATCCACAATGATTTTCCGGCCCGTAAGCCCCGTATCCCCGTGCGGCCCGCCGATTTCGAAACGCCCCGTGGGGTTGATAAAAATTTTGGTTTTAAAGTCCATAAACTTAGCCGGAATGACATTTTGAATCACATATTTCTTAATGTCCTTTTCAATGGTTTTAAGCGAGACATCTCCGTCATGCTGAGCGCTTAATACCACGGCCTCAACCCGGACAGGCGATCCATCATCATACTCCACCGTAACCTGGCTCTTGCCGTCCGGCCGGAGATAAGTAAGATCCCCTTTTTTTCTCACCTCGGCAAGCCGCCGGACAAGCCGGTGAGCCAACGTAATGGGAAGCGGCATAAGCTCCGCGGTTTCATCGCACGCATAACCAAACATCATCCCCTGGTCCCCCGCGCCGCCTTTATCCACGCCCATTGCAATATCTGGAGACTGCTGCTGAATCGCGGTCAAAATCCCGCAGGTCTTGTAATCAAAACCGTAATCCGCATCCGTATAACCGATATTGCGGATCACGCCGCGCGCGAGCTGAGGGATATCCACCCAGCCGTTGCTGGTGATTTCACCGGCCACGATCAGCGTGCCAGTCGTGACAAGGCACTCGCAAGCGACCCGCGAAGTGGGGTCTTGTTCAAGCAAGGCATCCAGGATGGCGTCCGAAATTTGATCGCACAGTTTATCCGGGTGGCCTTCGGTGACGGATTCTGAAGTGAAAAGGTGGCGGTCTGTTCTCATGATGATATTCCTCTCTTCTTTTATTTTATTTTTTTATGGCTGAAACAGCTCCTGCAAAGTGTGTGTTCGCTTTTTGGTATGAAGTTAAATCACCAATATCATACCAAATGCCTTCCAGGGGAAAAGCAAAAAGGCTTTGGGTTTCGGCAAGCCAGCGCATGTAATGACCGGGCTGATCCGGATTATGGCCTTCACGAAGATATTGGTCAAGAAGAGCATTCGTCTCCTTAGGCAACCAGTAAATCCCGCTAGAGGCAAGCGTACTTGGCGGCACCTGAGGCTTTTCAAGAAACTGTTCGACCCGGGAGGCCGCGTTTATTTTGACAATCCCGTATTGTTTGGCAAGGTCCAAATTTTTTACGTCGTAAACGGCAATCACAGGGTTCGGCCTTTTCTTCTCAGAAAACTCAATAAAATGGGATAGGTCAAAATCAAAAAGATTATCCCCGGCAATGACAAGCAGGTCTTCATTCGAGACCTGCTTTGTCTTTAGAGTGTACACTATATCCCCAATGGCACCGCGCCGGTTGTCGTTGGAGGTGGTCAAATCATCCACCACTTCAATCGGCCAGGGGTATTTGACATTAGCGCGCCATTTTTCAAAGTGTCCCGCAAACTGATGATTAGTCACAATCAGGATTCTGTCAACGCCGGCCACTGGTTTCACACGATCGAGGATACATTCCAGAATCGGACGGCTGCCGATGGGCAAAAGGGGTTTTGGCTGGTTTTGCGTCAGCGGATAAAGCCGTGTGGCGTAGCCCGCACAAAGAAGAATCACCTGCATGCGTCTATAAACCTCATTTGATTTTTTTAAGGGCTTCGATGACCGGGATTTTCATGGGATCCACGCCGTTCAGTAAAGCTAATTCATAGCTTACCCAATCCCCAAGTGAAATCAAAGAAAAAATCCGCGCAAGAGGAGACCGGCCGCTGGACTTAATTTCAAGTGTTTCCGCCTTTTGACCTCGAATGTACTTTACGAGCAACTTTCTTCTCTTTTCAAAGAACGGAGAATCTTCCCGGTCCCGCAGGAAAAGGGCGAGTGAGCGCCGGATCACATCCTTCGGGAACCGCCACCCTTCGACTTCATTATGAAAGATTTCAGGGATAAAATGATGCGAGGCAAGCGTTTTTGAGTTCTCCGCCAGCTGAGCACGCCACCGGATAAGAACCGGTTCCAACAAACCGCCCATTGCATAAAGATGAATGGATCTGCCAAAAAGTGTGCGGGCAATTTGTTTAGGCTGCCCTTGGGAAGGCGCTTTCCGGATTGTGGCAAGTGTTTCGTTGATTTCGGCTTTCAAAACTTGGAAATGCCCAACTTTTTCCAGCACCGGAAGCACGGAAAAAGTTAAATATCCGATCGCGCAGCGCGGGGGTAATCCTCCGGGGATTTTCACCCAGGGGATCCGGTGCTTCACGGCAATTTCTGCGAGCTTGCCGCCGGAGGTCACAATCAGCATGGGACTACCGCAGGCAATGGCATGTTTCAGATGCTGCAGGACCTCAATCGTGTTGCCGGAATAGCTTGAAAAAACCGCAAGAGTCTGGCGATCGGCCCAATTGGGCCACTTGCCGCCGTGCTCTACGGCAAAAAAATCACGGGAGCGCTGGGTCACAAGAATCCGAAGCACGTCCCCGCTAATCGCGGAGCCTCCCATCCCGTAAAAAAGAACCTGCTTAACCTTGCCGTATGCGCGGGGAAGGAGGACAGTGCGACCTATTTCAAGGCCTTCTGAAATCTGGCGGTCAACTCCCAGCAAATATTCTCGCACTTGGTTAGATTCTCCTTGATTTATTCTTCGACAATATCTTTTGAGATGGCTTTCAGGCGTGAAACAAGGAATTGGCGCACTTCAAGCCCGGTGGGAAACTGAATGGCTTCCTGGGCTATTTCCTTGGCTTGTTTGAAACTCACCGAACGGATGGCTTTTTTAACTTTGGGCAAAACAAAGGGGCTCATGCTGATTTCGTCAATTTCCAGTCCGACAAGAAGAATGGCGATCGCAGTATCCCCCACCATTTCTCCGCAGCACCCCACCCAGCGGCCTTGCGCGTGGCCGTTTTCAACCACCTGCTTAATGAGTTTGAGGATCGCGGGGTGGGTCGGTTCATAAAGGTAGGCGATTTTTTCATTCACCCGGTCGACGGCCAGGGCGTATTGAATCAGGTCATTGCTTCCGATCGAGAAAAAATTCACTTCACGGGCCAGAATGTCACTGATAAGCGCTGCCGAAGGGATTTCAATCATCGCACCAACTTCCATTTGGGGATCAAAAGCAACGTTCTCATGCTTAAGCTCTTTGCGGCATTCCTCCAAAATTTCGTTGGCTTTTCTCAGCTCCTGAACATTGGAAATCATGGGGTACATGATTTTAAGCTTGCCGTGCACGCTGGCCCGAAGGATCGCCCGGAGTTGAACTTTAAAAATATCAATGCGCGTCAAACAAAATCGGATGGCCCGCCATCCAAGGAAGGGATTCATTTCGCGCGGGACATCCAGCGAAGATAAAAATTTATCCCCGCCCAGATCCAGGGTACGGACAATCACAGGATGCGGGGCAATCGTTTCCGCAACGTGGCGGTAGGCCTGATACTGTTCTTCTTCCCCGGGAAGATCGCTCCGGTTCATATAAAAATATTCGGTCCGGTAAAGGCCGATGCCTTCGGCGCCGTGGGAAAGGACAGACGGAATCTCATTATGGAATTCGATATTGGCCGCCAGGATAATCCGGCGGCCGTCGCTTGTTTGGGCCGGAAGATTGCGCAGCTTATCAAGTTCGCTGATAAGCTCTGTGAAACGCCGCTCCTCCCGGGTAAACTCCTCAATCACGCTCTCGTCAGGATCCACAATCACGATCCCGTGCGTTCCGTCGACCACCACCCGATCCCCGGTTTTTACGTGCGTCACCACACTGTCAAGACCCACCACGGCGGGGATTTCCATAGAACGGCCGAGGATCGCCGTGTGCGAGGTCGGACCTCCGATTTCTGTGACGAAGGCCAATACTTTTTCCTTATTCATCATGGCCGTATCCGAAGGCGAAAGATCGTGGGAGATGATCACCACATTTTCCTGAATATTTTCAAGCAAGCTCTTTTGTTCACCGTACAGGTTTTGAAGGAGCCGGCGACCGACGTCTTTAATGTCCGCAATTCGCTCTTTGAGGTACTCGTCGTCGATCCGGGCAAAGGCTTCAAAATACCTTTTGATGATGACTGAAAAGGCGTATTCGGCCGTGGCTTTCTTCTGCTTGATCTGTTCAATCACATCTTCAATCAGCGTGCGGTCCTCAAGGATCATGAGGTGGGCATTAAAAATATCCGAGTGCTCTCTTCCAATCTGGTCCGAAATCTTTTTACGGATCCCTAAAATTTCGGCGCGTGTGCGGGTAATCGCGTCTTCAAAACGGGCAATTTCCTGAGGGATTTGAGAGCTTTCAATCAGCTGGAAAGGGATGGTAAAGGAATCGTCACTATGCAGAACAAGGGCTTTGCCAATGGCAAATCCCGGCGAGACGGGTATCCCTTGCAATCGTTTCAAGGCTATTCCTCTTCTCCGAAGTTACTGGAAATGAGCTTTGTTAATTCCGCGATGGCTTTGGCCGCATCCACCCCTTCGGCGCGTAGCGTCATCGCGGTTCCGGCACCAATCGCAAGTGTCATAATCCCCATAATGGACTTTCCATTTACTTTCTGCCGCCCCTTGCAAATTTGGATATCACATTGAAATCGGTTAGCGGTCTGCACAAAAAGAGCTGCCGGCCGCGCGTGGAGACCGAGTTTATTACGAATCACCACTTTCTTTTCGCAAACCAGGGGGGTGTCTTTTCCCTTGTCCTTATCTTTGTCTTTTTCTTTTACTTTGGGAAGTTCAGACATATCATTTTAATACTAGACTTTTTCGGTCTTGGCCAATTTGTAATAATGGTCAAAGATAAGACGCGCCAGTTTTTCCGAATCATGACGGACCTGGCCGTCGATGTTAAGGATCTCTCCTTCAATGATGTCATACCCTTTGAGGCGGATCGCCTCAGCGTCCAAAATCACGGGTTGAGCGCCTTTTTCCTGATATTTATCAATCATAGTCGGCGCGATTTGCTCAACATTCACAAAACAGGCATCCACAATGCGGGGATCCGTATGCTCAATTAAAACCCTCAAATGATCCCAGGCGCTGAATCCGTCTGTTTCCCCCGGTTGTGTCATAACGTTTAAAATATAGACTTTATAGGCGTCGGTTTTTAAAACCGCGTCGTAAATATCCTGGATAAGAAGATTTGGGAGAATGCTTGTATAAAGGCTTCCAGGACCAAAAATAATCAAATCCGCGCTCTCAATCGCGTCAAGCGCCTCAGGGCAGGCCCGACAATCATCCGGCTGCAGACGGATATTGCGTAAGGGCTTCTGAGCATCCGTAATATTCGTTTCTCCGACAAGGCTTGTTCCGTCCATAAACTCACCGACCAGCGTCACTTTTTCAAGTGTCGACGGAATAACCCGGCCCCGGATGGCGAGAACCTTGCTGGATTCGGCAACTGCTTTTTCAAAATCTCCGGTAACTTTGGAAAGCGCCGTGATAAACAGGTTTCCAAAACTATGCCCTTTAAGGCCGGCCCCCACTTCAAAACGGTATTGAAACAGGTCCCGGATCAAGGGCCCTGCATCGGCAAGGGCCACAAGGCAGTTACGGATATCTCCCGGCGGAAGCATATCCATTTCATCCCGCAGCCTGCCGGAACTGCCTCCCGTATCCGTGACAGTCACAATCGCGGTAATATTGCTTGTAAAAAGCTTGATTCCTGCAAGAAGGGCACTCAGGCCAGTGCCTCCCCCGACAGCCACCACGCGAAGGCCGCGGGAAAGAGACTCATGCTGGCGCCTTTGATAAACGAGATCCACCAAGGGATCATGCCGGTCTGCCGGCATCAAGGCGCGGATAAAAATCCTCACCATATTCTTAATCCCAAGGTATACAAGAAATATGCCAAGTATAAGAACCGCTGTGGCAAACGCCGCCAGAAGGACGCTGAATTTAGAAATCGTTTTGACCGCCCCAAGCGCTACGACGACAATGAGCCCCAAGCCAAGGACGCAAAGCATAATCCAGCGTTTGATCCCGATCCCAGGATAAAACCACTTAACGAACTGCATGAAATAAATTTCCTTCCCTTTGATAAGATTGATGAGACCGCAGAGCAATCAATGCTTTCGGTCTTCTTCCCTGCGGATGAGTTCGTATACTTCGTCCGCAGAATTGCAGCGCTTCAACAGCTCACAGAAATAAGAATCGCGCAAAAGCCGCGATATCTGAGCCAGGGCTTTTAAGTGGGGACCTGCGGTATCTTTCGGAGCCACGAGGAGAAAAAAAATGTAGACCATTTCACCGTCCAGGGCTTCAAAGTTGACGCCCTTGCGGCTGAGGCCAAGCACAGCCACCAATTCATTGACGCGATCCGTTTTCCCGTGCGGGATCGCAATCCCTTGCCCGATGCCCGTGGATCCCAAACGTTCCCGGTCAATCAAGGCCTTTACAATACTCTTTTTATCCCCAATTTCTTTTATATCCGCGAGAACATCCACCAGCTCCTTCAGGGCATCCTCTTTCTCCGTTGCCTCAACACCGATTTTAATGCCCTTTTTATCCAAAAAATCTGTAATCTTCATTCGTTAAGCCTCCATTAATCAATTCAAGCGTTAAAGGATAAGCGATAAGCTTTAAGCGTCATCAAGGAAAACAAAAACATTTAGCGGTGGGTTTACTTACCCCTTACCGCTTATCCCTTACTGCTTAACACTTATAACTGTTCATTAAAATTTTGGTTCAATAAGCCCATGATTTCCGTCTTCCCTTTTGTAAAGAACATTCACTTGCTTCGTGAACGCATTCGAAAAAACCAAAAAGGGTTTCGGCGATAATTCAAGCTGCAGACTTGCTTCTTCAATGGACATCGGTTTACCAGCAAAAGATTGTGAACGCACTACCAAAGGCGCGGGGCCTTCGCTTTCCTCAACGGGCTTTGGCGCCTTTTTGATGCGGGAAAGAGGCGTCTTTTCTTCCCGGCCCTTGTGATGATCCTTAAGTTTTTCACGGAATTTTTTAAGCTGTTTTTCAATCTTCGCGTAGGCTTGATCAATCGCCGCATAGATATTGTCTTTGCTTCGTCCTTCGCCGTAGGCCTTAAGGTTTTTGGCCAAAAGGGTCATTTCCGCTTCATAAAGGTATTTCTCTTTCTTAAGAATAACGTGAGTTTCAACAATGCGGGGGGCATAACGTTCAAGCCTTATCAGTTTTTCCCGCGCATGGGCCTGAATCGCTTCCGTCACTGAAACATTTTTTCCTGAAAACCGTATGTCCACTGAAATGCCTCCTCGTAAAGTTTAAGCCAGTGTAAATCTTTCCCCAAGATAGAGTTCACGCGCCTTTGCGTCTGCCGCGAGAAACTCGGATGTTCCCGAAACCTCAATCCTTCCATCACAGACAAGGTAAGAGCGGTCCGTAATGGAGAGGGTTTCCCGGACACTGTGGTCGGTCAGCAGAATGCTCAAGCCCTGGCCTTTAAGCTTTTGCAGGATTTTTTGAACTTCAAAAACCGCAATAGGGTCCACCCCGCTGAAAGGCTCATCCAGCAGAATTAAAGAGGGATTAGTCACAAGGGCCCTCGTAATTTCAAGCCGGCGGCGTTCACCCCCGGAAAGCGTGTAGGCTTTATTTTTTGCCAGATAGGCAATATCAAGTTCGTTAAGCAGCCGGCCGAGGCGGCGGTCGCGCTCGACTTGCGGAATATCAAGTGTTTCCAGAATCGCCATAATATTTTCTTCGACCGTCAATTTCCGGAAAATAGAAGGCTCCTGAGAAAGGTAGCCGATCCCGAGCCTTGCGCGCTGATACATCGGAAGTGCCGTGATATCTTCCCCGCGGAATAAAATCTGTCCCGCATCGGCCTTGATGACACCCACAATCATATAAAAGGAGGTTGTCTTACCCGCTCCATTGGGCCCCAAAAGCCCTACAATTTCCCCGCGGGAAATATGAATGGACACGCCGTTAACCACCGTGCGTCCCTTATAGGCTTTTTTAAGCTGTTTGGTCTCGAGAAGATACATAATTAAATCAGCTCCTTTTCAAGGGATTTACCCTCTCCTTCGAAATAAAGGGCTTCCGTATCCCCTCCAAGAATAATCCTTCCCTCTTCGGCAAGGTAAACCACATTGTCACTGAAGGTTTTATTGCCCTCCGGATTTTCAATCACGACATTGCCCACGGCGACAATTTTAGAAACACGGCGGGTTGTTTTATTATAGAAAACATCCATACTGTCGGCGGTCAACTGCCCCCTTTCATCCTTGGACACCACATGATCTTTAAAATGAGCAACATTCTTTTCATAGTCAATAATAAGAGGGCCGTCGCAGGTAATGGTTGTGGGTTTGCCTTGCTCCTTCTTTTCGGGGTCTTGGACAATGACGGTAACATTTTTCTTAAAGCGGACTTTCTTAAGCCGTGAATCACCTCGCGCGCCCATACCCTCAATATCAATGTTATCTTTTTTGACCTGGGTTTCGACATCCGTTTCCATCATCCGTTTGGAAGGGTGAATATCTAGCTCCTCGGAAAGAAGCCTTGTGCCGTCTTCGGTCGTTGCGATCACATTTTTTTGCAGATGCACCTTGTTTTTTTCTTTATCGTATTGACCCTGATCCGCGGTAATCGTCACGGGAGTTTCTTCGGCGTAGGCCTTGGCCACCACATTGATCAAATCGACGGTCCGGGCCAGGATATTGGCGGAGTTACCTTCAATTTCAATTTCCTTCTCGCCCGTGGCCGTATATTTTGTAAAAGAAAAGGAGTAAATTTTATGGGTCGGCTGGACGTTTTCCTCACCTTGGGGAGTTTTCTTTTGTAGTTTCCCGCCCAAAAAGATTTGAAGGCTGACTAATCCAACATACAGCCCGATAATCATCACGCCGATCGCAATCACCCGCTTAATCATTGAATCACTCCTGTCACCTCTTCAACCGGGACTCGAGTTTTCCACCGATTGTGCATCCATGCCCACTGCTCGGGATATTCCCGGATTACTTTTTCAAAATTCGCCATCCACTGCGTCGTGTACTTTTCAATGGCTTCCTCGCGTGAAGATTGAACCGCGGGGCGGATAACATCGCCCAAAATCATGCGGTAACTTCCATCCGGTTTGCGAATCAAAAAGTTACAAATCATCGGGGACTGGCTTGCCAGCGCCAGCCTTACCGGCGCTACGGGAGTATATGCCGGCCGGCCAAAAAAAGGAACAAAGATTCCTTTCAGGCTCTCGACATCCTGGTCCGGCAAAAGCCCGATAATTTCACTTCGAGCAAGGCGTTTCAGAATTTCCTTGCTCGATTGATCCCGATACAAAGTCGGCACATGAAGCGATTGTCTTAAGCCCACAATCCACTGGTTGTAAGGCTCATAATAAATTCGCCTTGCAAGCACTGCTCCGCGGAATCCAAGCAGGCCGAACACCCCCGCCAAAAGCTCCCAGTTGCCAATGTGCGCCGTGATCGAAATCAATCCGCGGCCTTCCGAAAGCAGAGAACGGTAAACTTCAAGCGCATTCCCCAAATCAACAATTTTTTCGATTTTTTTAGCGTTAAGCTTCGGAAACTGTAAAACCTCGGCCGCCGTCATTGCAGAATGTTCAAAAACTTTCCTGGCAACCGCTTCTTTTTGAGCTCGAGTTTTTTCTTTCCCAAACGCCAGGTCTAAATGCCGCAATGTTTTCGTTCGCTGCCGTGAAATAACTAAATACCCGAGGCGTGCCAGAATGCGGGCAAGCCCGAGAGCGCATTCCCTGGGTAAGAGGTAAAAAATCCCTGCCGCGGCACGGCAAGCAAGGTAAAGAATATAACGATAAGGCTTTTTCTTTGCCACTTACACAAACCCTGCCTTAAGCAAATCCTGGACGTCGAGGAGCCCGACTGCGCGCCCTTTTTCATCCACCACAGGCAGTTCGTCAATTTTTTTGGTTTTGAGAACATGCAAAGCTTCTGCCGCTAATTTTTCCTTTTGAATGCTGACGGGGCGAAGCGTCGCGAGCTTCCTGACAGGCTCTTTCAGGATCATGACCCCATTTTCACGCAAGTGGCGCCTTAAATCCCCGTCTGTAAAAATGCCGACAAGCCTGCCGCGCGAATCCACCACGCTGCAGCTTCCGGCGCGTGCAGCCGTAATCGCAAGAAGTACCTGCCGCACCGGTGTCTTTTCATTCACCAGGGGATTATTCTTCCCCTTACGCATCAGGTCTTTAACCTTCAAAAGCTGCCGCCCCAGGCTTCCGCCGGGGTGCAGCAATGCAAAATCTTCCGGCTTAAATTTTCTTTTCTTAAGAAGGGAAAGGGCCAGGGCATCTCCCATCGCTAATGCAGCCGTGGTGGAAGCCGAAGGAGCCAGGTTTAAGGGACACGCCTCGCGCGTGACGCCCAGGTCCAGAACAATATCCGCATTCCGGGCAAGAGTTGAGGTGCGGCCGCTGGTTAAGGCAATCAGCGGAACTCCTATTTTTTTTACCGTTGAAATGAGTTTCACAATCTCTTCGGTTTCCCCGCTATTGGAAATGGCAATCATGATATCGCTTTCCGTCACCATTCCAAGATCCCCGTGCACGGCCTCGGCCGGATGCAAAAATAAGCTGGGGGTTCCTGTAGAAGCCAGAGTCGCCGCGATTTTTCGCCCGATAAAACCGGGCTTTCCCATTCCGGTCACAATGATACGCCCTTTACAGCCCGCGATCAGTTGAAGAGCGGCTTGAAATTCTTTACCCACGCGAGGTATCAGACGGAGGATGGCCTGGGCTTCGATTTTTAAAATTTCTTTTGCAGTTTTGAGTGTGTTACGGCTCATACCAGCAGTTCTCTTTTCGTCATTCTGAGGCCACATGCCGAAGAATCTCAGATTTGAGATCCTTCGCTCCGCGGAGCAGCCCTTTAGGGTCGCTCAGGATGACATTATTTGAAATTACTCTCTTAAGCTCAATGAGAATCTGAAGAAACGGTTTGAGCTTGGCAAGGTCCAGGGCATTGGGGCCGTCGGACAAAGCCTCTTCGGGGTTTTCATGGATTTCTGCGAAAATCGCATCTGCTCCCGCGGCAATGGCACAGCGGGAAAGCACAGGAATAAATTCAGGGCTGCCGCCTGAAGCGGTTCCTTTGCCTCCCGGAAGCTGGACGGAATGAGTTGCGTCAAAAATCACAGGGTATCCGAACCCTCGCATAATAGGGATCGCCCTGAAATCGCTCACCAGGTTTTGATAACCAAATGAGACCCCCCGTTCGGTGATCAAAATTTTATGGCACCCGACTTCTTCGAGTTTCGCCACAATGTTTTTAACATCCCACGGAGAAAGAAACTGCCCTTTCTTGACGTTCACAACACAGCCTGTTTTTCCGGCCGCAAAAAGCAGATCCGTCTGGCGGCAAAGAAACGCGGGGATTTGAAGGATATCCAGCACTTCGCTTGCGGGCCCGATTTCTTCCTGGCAATGGACATCGCTTAAAAGCGGCACACCGAACTCTTTTTTAACCTTGGCTAGGATCTTTAAGCCTTTTTCCAGTCCCGGGCCGCGGAAGGATTTTCCCGAAGAACGGTTGGCCTTGTCGTAACTGGCCTTAAAAACATAAGGGACTTTAAGTTCCCGGGTGATTTCAGAGATTTTTTCGGCATGACGAAGCGCGCTGGTTTCACTTTCAATCACGCAAGGGCCGCCGATCAGCACAAACTGTTTCGGATCGCCGAAAATAATGGAATCAACCGGTACAAGGCGGACAGGCATAACGTTTTAGCGAACCTCCCCGGCAAAGGCTTCGTTCTGTTCTTCTGAACGGGTATCATCCCCTGTTTCTTTGGGTAAAGAGACGCGGCTGCCTTTTGGCTGACACTCCAGGGCATACCGGATAAATTCGCGGAAAAGAGGGTGGGCCTTATCCGGCTTGGATTTAAATTCCGGATGAAACTGAGTGGCGACAAAGCAGGGATGATCTTCAAGCTCAATAATCTCAACCAGTTTTCCGCCGGGCGAAAGGCCTGAGAGGCGAAAGCCCTGCTTTTGAAAATCTTCGCGGTAAGCGTTGTTAAATTCATACCGGTGACGGTGACGCTCCATCACTTCATCGGTTTTATAGGCTTTATAAGCTAAGGTGTCTTTCTTGATGTGGCAAGCGAGCGCCCCCAAGCGCATTGTGCCGCCAAGGTCCTCCACTTTTTCCTGCTCTTCAAGCAAACTAATCACAGGATAAGGCGATTTTTTATTAAATTCGGTGGAGTTGGCGCCTTTCCACCCCAGCACATTCCGGGCAAATTCAATCGTGGCGCATTGCATCCCAAGACAAATCCCGAAGAAAGGAATTTTATTTTCACGCGCGTACTGGATCGCCTCGATTTTGCCTTCAATCCCGCGCATGCCAAACCCACCCGGCACCAGAATGCCTGAAACATCCTTAAACATTTGAGCGCTATTCGCTTTGTGAATTTTTTCGGAATTAATCCGCTTAATGACAACCGCTGTATCATTGGCAATCCCGCCGTGATTCAGTGCTTCATAAATCGACTTATATGCATCCTGGAGTTCCACATATTTACCGACCACGGCAATCTTGACCGCATGTTTCGGATGCAGGGCTTTTTCCACCACTTCTTTTTTCCATTCGTGGAGGCTTCCGGCCTTGTATTCAATTTTTAAGTAGCGGCAAATCACCACATCCAGGTCCTGTTCCTTAAACATCAAAGGGACTTCATAAATGGAGCGGACATCCCGGGCCTCAATCACCGCGTCGTTTTCAACGTTGCAAAAAAGAGCAATTTTTTCTTTGAGGCTGCGCGAAAGGCGTTTCTCGGTCCGGCAAACCAGAATATCCGGCTGAATACCGATTTCCCGCAAGGTCCCCACGCTATGCTGGGTGGGCTTTGTTTTCAGTTCCCCGGCCGCGCGGATATAAGGCACGAGCGTCAAATGAACAAATATGGCATTTTCACGGCCTATTTCATGGCGAAATTGCCGGACAGCTTCAAGGAAAGGCAGGGATTCAATATCGCCTACCGTGCCGCCGATTTCCGTGATCACCACATCGTAACGCTTGTTCCTAGAGACTTCCCGGATTCTTTCCTTGATCGCATCCGTAATATGCGGCACCACCTGAACGGTCGCGCCAAGGTATTCCCCGCGCCTTTCTTTGGTAATCACTTCATGATAAATCTGGCCGGTTGTGACATTATTGACTTTGCCCACTGAAATATGGGTAAAGCGCTCATAATGCCCGAGGTCAAGGTCGGTTTCAGCGCCGTCTTCGGTCACGTAAACTTCGCCGTGCTGAAACGGGTTCATCGTGCCGGGATCCACGTTGATATAAGGATCCAGTTTTTGGATGGTGACTTTAAGCCCTTTGGCTTCCAGGATCCGTCCGATGGAAGCGGAGGCAATCCCCTTCCCTAACGAGGAAACAACACCGCCGGTAATAAAAATATATTTAGGCATTTTGCGAACACCTCAGGTTACCTGCTTCTTTCAATTTTGCCTCTACGGTTTCTAAATCTTCCCGCGTATCCACGCTCCAGGAATCATGAAGGGTTTCAATCACACGGATTGAAAATCCCCGTTCCAAAATCCTCAACTGCTCAAGTTTTTCCGCTTCCTCCAAAATCCCAGGCTCCCAACGGACAAATTCTAGGAGAAAACTTTTCCGGTAGCCATAAATCCCAAGATGTTTTAAATACCAGGCCGGCGAAGCCTCACCGCGGAAATGCGGGATCGGCGCGCGCGAAAAATAAAGGCCGTCTCCATTTTGACCCAAAACCACTTTGACCACATTGGGATTTTCATAATCTTCTTTGTCGTGACGGCGGACCGCGCAAGTGACCACGTTGATGCCGGGATCTTTTTCAAACGCCTCGACAATTTGATCAATCGCGCTCGGGTGCATCATCGGTTCATCGCCCTGGATATTGATAAAAACTTCCGCATCTTCACGGGAGGCGATTTCCGCAACCCGCGAAGTCCCGTTCGGGTGGTCGGAACGCGTAAGCACGGCCTTGCCTCCGAATTTTTTTGCGCAAGTAAGAATGCGTTCGTCATCACAGGCAATAATGAGATCGGATAATTTCCTGGATTGGCGGGCCCTTTCCCAGACATGCTGAATCATGGGGCGGCCGTCCAGAATTTTGAGAACTTTTTCGGCAAGGCGGGTGGATCCTAACCGGGCAGGAATGACGCCGATTGCCTTCATCGCTTGTTCACCGCTTCTTCAAGCTCTTCGCGGCTCACGGTGGCTGTCCCCAATTTCGCAACCACAACCCCGGCTGCAAGATTGGCAAGAATCGCGGCTTCGCGCATCTTGGCGCCTGCGGCCAGCGCAAGGCTCAAAACAGCGATCACCGTATCCCCGGCGCCGGAAACGTCATACACTTCGCGCGCTGCCGTAGGAATGCGCGTGAGTGTTCCGTTTTTTTCAAAAAGAGCCATCCCGTCTTCTCCGAGCGTGATCAAAAGCGCTTCGGATTTTAATTTCTTTAAAAGTCCGCGCCCGATCTCTTCAAGCGTGGGTTCGTGATGATTATTCTGACAAATATTCTCAAACGCCGTGCAAGCTTCCTTGCGGTTAGGCGTGAGGGCCGTGACGCCCACATAGTACGAAATATGTTTTTCCTTGGGATCCACAAGAACGGGTTTTTTATGCTGCTTCGCAACACGGATAACTTCTTTTACGAGGGCGGGCTGAACCACGCCTTTCCCATAATCTTCAATCACGACCGCATCTACCGCGGCGATGCGTTGCTTCACAAATTTGAGAATTCTTTGAATGTCTTCTTTTGAAATCTCATTAGCATTTTCGCGGTCAAATCGGACCACCTGCTGGGAGTGGGCAATGACGCGCGTCTTGACCGTCGTGGGCCTCAAGCGGTCATAAATAATCCCGCCGGTATCAATCGCTTCGCGGCGCATAGCTTTAAGAAGCATCCGGCCGGCAAGGTCCCGGCCAACCACACCACTGGGATAAACCGTTCCGCCCAGGGTACGGATATTATGGGCTACGTTCAAGGAACCTCCCGGCAAATAGGATTCGCGCTGGACATTAACCACAGGCACAGGGGCTTCAGGTGAGATGCGCTGGACGTTTCCCCACACAAACTGGTCCAGGATGAAGTCACCGATGACAAGAATCCGGGCGTTCTTAAATAACCGGATCAGCTCAAAAAAGCGCCGCCGCTCAGTATTGGTGAAAGAGATGGTTTCTTTTAGGGATGGCATGATTTAAGTCCAAGCATCTAAACGAATTAATGCAAAAACCTGTGTATATTATCACCCTTCCCCCTCACTGTCAACGAAGGTAAAACGAACTTAACTCTTTATATTATAAACAGTTAAGAATATATAAGTGCACGGACAAGCTAAAAATTTTGTTCTCTTACGAAAACATTCGGAGGACAGAATGAATACCGGGTTGAGTCCTCCTCATTCGACTCTCGCTCCCGTTTGGCATTTCCATCCCAAACGGGGCTCGAGACGTTTCTCCAGAGAACAAAATTTTTAGCCTTGGCTTTCAAGCCCTGGATTTTACCTGGAGAAACGTCTGAGGCCCCATTTCCAATGGGAATGGGAGAATGGGGCCGAAGTCGAGCGAGAACCACACAAACCGGAATTCATTTTTTTGTGGTTCGAGCGTTTTCGGAAGGTAGAATCCAGGGCGCGATGAAATGCGGTAAGTAACAAATAAAAATAGAGTGATTACTTTCGCTTGAATTGCTTTTCTAGATCAAGAAAAGTTTGCTTAAAAAAGGTGGGTCGTCCGTGGGGACAGTTAAAAGGGTTTTGACAAGCTGCCAGGCGCTCCAAAAGGGATTGAAGTGCTGCCGCGGTCAGGACATCGTGCGCCTTGACGGATTTTCTCTTGCACGCAATCAGCGCCGCCACTTCTTCCTGAAGCGACTCAAGACCCGTTTGAAGTTTCCCGTCTTCCTTTTCTTCAAGAAAATGTTTGAGCGCGGTGACAGGGGATTCCCCTTCCAGAATGGCTGGGTAAGCACGAATCACATACGCATGCTCTCCAAAAGGTTCGATTTCAAACCCCAGCTTTTCAAGGAAAGGTATTGCGGATTTAAAAATTTCCTGCTGTTTGGGATGGATTTCAAGGATTTCATCCATTAAAAGCCCCTGACGCTTGGGGCGCCCGTTTTCAAATTCCTGGAGAAGCACTTCAAACATGACTCTTTCATGAGCTGCGTGCTGATCCACGATAATCATGCCTTCCTCGGTTTCGGCCACAATAAAGGTGTGGTGAATCTGTCCCAGGATTTTTGTGATGTGCAATTTATCTTTCAAAGAAATAGGCTGCGCAAGCTTTTCATTTTTTGAAACTTCATACTCGGCGGGCGCTTCTTTAACTTGAAACGGCTCTGTTGTCACTGCGACTTTTTCTAAAAATTCAAGGTAAGATGCTCTCTGAACATTATTTTGAAAGGAGGCAGCTCTTTGGAAGGGCGTAGCTTGCGGTTTAAATTTCAAATCAGGCGCCAGGTCCCCTTCTTTTTGAAGCCGCTCCGTCACCGTTCTGCGGATCAAGGATTTAATTTCACTTTCATTTGAAATGCGCACTTCCTGCTTGGTGGGATGGACATTCACATCCACGCGTGCAGGGTCCACGTCGATAAAAAGGCACGCCACCGGGAATTGACCGTGCATTAAAAGACCGTGATACCCATCCTGGATTGCATAGCTAAGTGAAAGGGCTTTCACCCAGCGGTGATTCACAAAAATAACCTGTCCCGTGCGGTTCGCACGCGCGGTCGCGGGCTTACCGATAAAGCCGGAAATCCGGATGCCTGTTCCCTCGCCTTCAATTTCAAGAAGTCCGGCAGACTCTTCTTTACCAAAAACCGCGCTACCCCGATCAAGCGGATTTTGAACCGGCAACAGATCAAGCAGCGTTTTTTCAGACGACTTTAAAGAAAACGCCACTTGCGGCATCGCTAGAGCAAAATGAGAAACCATTTCCATGACATGTCCCATTTCCGTAGGCTCGGTTTTGACAAACTTTCTTCTCGCAGGCGTATTAAAAAATAAATCACGGACTTCGATAATCGTCCCTTCACGGCAAGCCTTGGGCTGCACCGAAACCCTATGCCCGCCTTCGATCACGACTTCCGTGCCCGCGGTGTCGCCCTTTGCCCGGGTCAGCAGTTTTGTCCTCGAGACTGCCGCAATACTCGGCAGGGCCTCACCCCGGAATCCGAAAGAGCGGATATGGTCTAAATCTTCGGCCGCGCTGATCTTGCTTGTGGCGTGGCGCTGGAACGCGAGCTTTGCGTCTTCCGCACTCATCCCGCTGCCATTATCAGCCACGCGGATAAAACTTTTTCCGCCGTGTTGAATAGAGATTTCAACTGAAGTGGCCCCTGCATCCAGCGCATTTTCAACCAGCTCCTTGACGATTGAAGCCGGGCGTTCAATGACTTCGCCGGCCGCGATTTTATTGGCAATCGCTTCGGACAATACTTTAATCACGCCCATTGTCATTCAATCTTTCTTTCAATTCTGCTAATTTGGCCAGCGCCTGCAAAGGCGTCATACCGTCAATGGCTAAATGCCGGATCTCTTCCACAACCGGATGATTCTCCTTGGCCCACTCAAAAAGCGAAGGCTGACGGGCTTCCTTTTTTGCACTCGCTTTTTTCCCTTCAATAATTTGTGTGGCTTCGGTATTTTCACTTTCAAGGATTTTAAGGATCTGGTTGGCGCGCTCGGTCACAGGCTTCGGGATTCCGGCTAAAGTCGCCACATGAATCCCGTAACTGCGGTCCGCTCCGCCGCGAACCACCTTGCGCAGGAAAACAATTCCGTCTTTTGTCTCCCGCACCATCATTTTATAGTTTTTAATGCCCGGGAAATGCTCTTCCAGCTGGGTGAGTTCATGATAATGCGTGGCAAAAAGAGTCCGGGGACGCGCCATACCTTGAACCAGATACTCGCAAATCGCCCAGGCAATACTCACGCCGTCAAAGGTAGAGGTACCGCGACCGACTTCATCCAGGATTAAAAGGCTTCGCTTGGTTGCTTTTTGCAAAATATTGGCGGTTTCAACCATTTCCACCATAAACGTGCTTTCACCGCGGGCCAGATTATCCGAAGCACCGATCCGCGTAAAAATGCGGTCCACAAGGCCGATTCGCGCACGTGCAGCGGGTACGAAAGACCCTATTTGCGAAAGGAGCACAATGTGCGCGACCTGGCGGATGTAAGTGGATTTGCCGGCCATATTAGGACCGGTTAAAATCATAAGCTGATTTTCTGAGGTATCAAGAAAGGTATCATTTTCCACAAATTCCCCGGCCGGAAGCATCGCTTCCACCACGGGATGCCGGCCTGCTTCAATCAAAAGCTCGCCTGTTTCCACAAGCGTGGGACGGATCCACCTTTTTTGAACCGCCGTGACAGCAAGCGAACAAAGACCGTCCAAAACACCAATGGCTTTGGCCATTTTCTGAAGCGGCGCAAGCTGCTCTAAGACGGTTTCGCGCACCTGATTAAAAAGCTGGTATTCAAGCGCTTTGATTTTATCTTCAGCCCCGGAGATTTTTTCATCCCACTCCTTAAGCTCAGGCACAATAAACCGCTCCGCATTGGCAAGCGTCTGGCGCCGGATGTAATCCGAGGGCACAAGATGAAGATTTGTCTTGCTCACTTCAAGGGCATAGCCGAACACGTGAGAATATTTCACTTTCAGGGATTTAATCCCGCTGCGTTCGCTTTCGCGGCGTTCAAATTCAAGAATCCAGGACTTCCCATTTTTTGAAATAGTCTGAAGATCATCCAGCTCCGCATTGAAACCTTCGCGAATCATGCCGCCTTCTTTAATCGTAAGGGGCGGCGCCTCCACAACGGCTTTTTCAATGAGCGCTTTTATCTGGGGGAATGGCTGAATCGCTTCAAGGATTTCTTTTAAAACAGAGCTTTCGCTTTCGGCAAGATGCTCTTTAACAAGCGGCACACGATCGAGAAACAGCTTGAGATTGACCAGGTCCCTGGCATTGGCGACCCCGTAACTTAACCGGCTTAAAGTCCTTTCCATATCCTTGACGCCTTTGAATAAAGACCTCAGGCCTTGGGTGAGTTTAATTTTTTCAGCAAGTTCGGTCACGCCGTCCTGTCTTTTTTGAATTTCTGAAAGGGACAATAAAGGGTGCGTCACCCATTCGTAAAGTGTCCGCGCTCCCATTGAAGTCAGGGTTTGGTCCACTGTGGCCAGGAGTGTGGGAGCATTTTTGACGCCGCTTGGGCTCGAAACGATTTCAAGGCTTTTCTGAGCCTGGCGGTCAAGCACCATAAATTCACTGGCTTCAAGGAAGACGGGCGGGCGGATATGGCCGAGCGCGGAATGAAAATGATCTCTCAGGTAATAGAAAATAACACCCGAGGCGCCAACAGCGAACTCGTGGGCATAAAAAGGAATGGCCTGGTTTGAGGCAAGGTGAAGCCCTTCTTTAAGAAGCCGTATGCCTTCACTCGGTGCAAAAATCCAGTCTTCATAGACTGTTAAAGCGGCATTCAATCCATTTTTGATAAAAGCGGTAAGATTTTCGTCAGATGATAAATTCTTCGAAAGAATGACTTCGCGGGGTCCAAGAAGGGAAAGTTCGCTTAAGAGTCTTTCGGCCGTCACTTCTCTCACGAAAAACTCGCCGGTGCTAAGCTCAAGATACGCAATGGCAAAATTCTTTTTATCTCCCGCAACGGCCGCCAGGTATTCAAAGCTTTGCGTTTTTTCTTCATCATCCAAATATGTGGCGGGCGTAATAATGCGCGTGATTTTTCTTTCGACAAGCCCTTTGGAAGCCTTGGGATCCCCCACCTGTTCACAAATGGCTACTTTAAGATTTTGATCCAAAAGGGTCCGCACATACCCTTGAAAGGCATGGTAAGGAATGCCGCACATAGGCACGCGGCCGGCTTCGCCGCCTTCACGGCCGGTGAGGGTAATATTCAGAATTTCAGAGGCGCGGAGCGCGTCCTCAAAAAACATTTCGTAAAAATCTCCGAGGCGGAAAAAAAGAATGGTGTCCTGAGAGAGGTTTTTTTTAATGGAGCGGTACTGCTCCATCATGGGCGTGTGTTTGGGTTCGGTCGAAGCGCTTGGGCTTGTTGTCATCATGAGGGTAGGTTTATTGTACCAAAGCTTCGCAGACGTTCAAAGCAAAGCTTATAGCAAACCTTGCGCAGGGCCTGCCCCTCGCTTCGCTTGGGACTGCACTGAGCCTGTCGAAGTGCTGTCAGCGGGATATTCCCTAGTCTCCTCGAAAAGCTTTCGGCATGGACCAGGGCATTGTAGATTCCATAAGAGAATTTATGTTCGCCAAAGATTTGAGTTTAAGAATCACCGGGAATTGGCTCCTGCCGAAAGCCTTTCTCCTCGTCTGCGGGAATACCCCGCTGCCACCCGCGCGAATATCCGAATGAATTATGATTCGTGGGGGTGACGACACCGAGGGACTCCCCAGGTTTGAGGAAAACCCTGGGGAAACGGTGGTGGCAGGCCCTCCACGAATCATTTAAGAACGCTGGATTAACGAGGTGTTTTGAGCGAGGAAATCGAGGACACGCTGGCTGCTAAGTTCGGCACCGGCGCGGTTAAAATGATCATCCTTATTGCGGTAAAACTCATTTTGGGACTCGGCTCTTAAAAACGGCAAAAGGTCGAGGCATGCTATCTGCGATTCCTCGCAAAACGATTTTAACAAGGCCTGCGGCTTATCTGAGGTTAAGGTCCTGTCGTCCATATTAATTTTAATTTTTTGGTAAAAATCGAAGTGCGACCGATTCACCTGGACCGTATGAGGAATTATGACAATCATAAACTGGGCATGCATTTTGGTGCTCGCCCTATGCATTTCGTTCAAGAGCCCTTGGATTTCACTCCATGTCCGCATATTGTCCGGGGTTTCCATCAGGGCATTATCAAGAACAAAATTTTTTCGCTCCCGTGCGAGGTCCAAAAGCCAGGGATTAATTTCCCTTTTTTGAGCGGCGAGGATGTTTTCTTTATTCACGCCGGCTTGCTGGATAGCATCATAGCTAATGCGCCGCTCGAAAAGTTGTTTTCTCTTTTCTTTTAGAAAATAAAAAAGCTGAGATTTCATCAGCCAGGGCTTTGCATATTTTTTAAACTGGTTCCGCCGACTATCCGCATATTGGACCGCCGTCAAGTCATTGCCCGCATAATAAAAAAGCAACACCAAATCCGGCTTAAAAGATGGCGCATAAGCCTTCATCGCAGCCAGATAATCCACAGGCCCATTCCCCGCTTCCGCCGTGTTAAGAATCTGAATCCCATAAGGCTTCAAATCTTCGGCCAAAAACTCGGATAACCCCTCCCCTCCCCAACCGGTAAGAAAAGAATCTCCCAAGGTGAGTATTTTATATTTTGGCTGATGCCGTTCGCCTTCGGGTAAAGCCCCCCGGTAAAAGTAAGCACTTCCCGCTCCGCCCACCCGCAAGAAGAGCTCTGATAATCCCAGAGCAAACAGGACTCCCATAATTATCAGCATTCCGCTTAAGAATATCTTTCTAAATAAAATATTGATAGCCTCCTTTCAATACTTCTTACTTACAAGGGGCAAATAGGCGGTTAAAAAATACGTTTGGCATCCATTTGCATGTCTGAGAGCAAAGCCTTTTTGACTTCGTCTACTGTCACCTCCAAGATACAGTGGGGCTCTTCAGCCGCACATTCCTTCACACAAGGAGGACGAGGGTTCCTTGGCTGGACGATATTGCAGTGACTTTTCCAGGGGCCAAACCGCACCGGAGAGTTACAGCTAAAATCAGACCCGCCTTCCGGATGAGAGAATATGGCGACTGTCGGTATCCCGAGCGCTGCTGCTATGTGCAGCGGCCCGGTATCATTACTAATCAAGACTTGTGAACGTTTTAAAAGTGCGGCGGTTTGGCGAAGCGTCGTTTTACCCACGGCATTCATCGCGCAGGAGCCTAGCGCGCTTTTTAATTCTTCCCCCAAAGATTCTTCGCCTTTTCCTCCAATCACTAAAAACTTCGCATCATATTCATGCTTAAGCCAAATACCCAATTCTTTAAAACGTTCAACAGACCACTGTTTTCTGGGATGGCTGGTTGCTGGAGCGAAGCTTATGACTAAATCATCTTTCCCTATGTTGTTATCGATTAAAAAGCGATCCGCAAATTTCTGGTCTTCTGGTTCCAACCATAACTCAAGCCTGTCATCCCAAACCTCACCCCCTAAAAATCGTATGACATCCAAATTATGCTCTACTTCGTGTTTCAGTTGATTCTCATTCAGGGTATGCGTCAACAATAGATCGTATGTTCCGTTAAGCCGCTTCTTCAAAGGATTCACATTCTCAGCGTAACCTATTCGCCATGGAGCCCCGCTGAAATAAGTTGCGAAGGTGGCATAATGCCTGTCCGCATCCCAGCGCGGAAGAATCGCCAGGTCAAATCGATCCCGACAATAATACTTCCAGAAAAGTTTTAGCGCGCGCCAGTGCAATCGAAGATTCCGGGTTCTCGGGTCAGGGATTTGCCAATCGTAAGTTAAAATCTTATTCACATAGGGGCAAAGTTCGACAAGATTATAAACAGCCGGTTTAACGACAAGGGTAATATGGGCCTGCGGAATCAACTGCCTTAGCTCGCGAAGAAAAGGCGATGTCATCACGACATCCCCTATTTCGTCCACGCGCACCACCAAAATCTTTTTTACCCGGGAAAGATTAATTTCACTACCGGTCTTACGTAATCCTAAAAGACGGAAGAAGGGTTCTCCATAAGCTAACGTTGAACGCGGCGAGGTGAGAAGCGACACCACGTCTTCAACAAACCGCTTTTCTCGAATCGAGCAGCTTATCTTCTTTAATAGGTTCATCAGGATATTGGCAAGCTTACGTTTTCTCTTGGAAAGCAAGCGCCGATTTGCTCATTGATTTGTTTATTTCTTCACGCTGCTCGCGGGTGGCAAAAAAATGAGCTTCTCTGAACCGCCCTGATTCCTTGACAAAAGCGATATCCATCTGACACAGCGCTCCGTCAAAAGGCCGGTAGTTTAAGTCTAGGACTTCATAAAAAGCAAAACCTCTTACTTTCATAAAATCAATGATGTTATAAAATTGAGGCCCTTCAAGAAAGGTTCCAAATAAGGTCACTTCCAGAATAACATAATCTGTATCCTTTAACGTTTCCGTTGCTCCGGCAAGGACATCAAGCTCTGCTCCCTGAACGTCAATTTTAATAAGATACGGACCCTTCAATCCTTTTTTCCTGCATATTTCATCCAGGATCACTGTCGGAACGGTTCTCGGCTTTCCATTGACATTTGACTCTTCACATTCCAAAAGAAAAGAGGAGCCGGACAAATCAGGATGAACGTTAATCACTCGACTTCCTGCCTGACTTCCTGCCGCCGCGATTACATACTGAACGTTTTCGTATTGCTGTGCTATGCGATCAAGGCAAGGCTTAAATTCTTCCAGCGGTTCGACAAGCAAATAAGCAGCTTTGGGATAGGCATCATAAAGAACGTGCGTTCCGTAAGCGATACCAACGTCAATCACCGTGCGAGGCTCAAATCCTAATCTTTTGATATGCGACAGCGCCCCCGCGAATGATTGCCGCTGATTATGTTTCTTGATCTCTTTACGGGAAATCTCAAATCCCCAAAGCCCTATGGCGCTGTTCACAAATCTTCTTATCGCTTTTCTTAATATGTTCACGATATCCTCCGGGTCATTTTTAAAGCTTCATGTAGCTTGCGCCAAGCGGGACTCGCTTTTGCTTTTTACGCCAAAGCGTTTGATCTTTGCTATTCGTCCCTTCGACACTCACAAACGGGTATCCCAATAATCGATTCAGAATCCGCCTGACGACCGGTATTTTATGGAGCTGCCAAGCTTTGGCCCAAACACGGGATTGACTTTTGAAATCCAATTTGCAGTTTTTTAAAATTTGAACGATTTCTTCGGTATAAGCATCCTCTTGATTCCTGCTATGGTGGTGCTGACGGGCGCCTGCCAGCGGAACGGGAATTCCGTATAAATCAGTATGCGCGTAAAAGGAGGCCCAAAGTTTAAAATCACCGGCAAACTTGTAACGATCATCCACTCGCCCGCCGACCTTCTCCCACAAAGACCTTCGCCAAAAGGTAGACTCCTGCTGGATCCAGCAAATAAGGTTTCTCATATTACTCGGGTTTCCAATCAGCCCCTCATAAAAAGCCTCTTTGCTGTACCCTGGAAAACGGTGCGCATTGACGGGATAATTGCCGTGATCCCATTCCATAGGGCACAGCGTTGTTAACCAATCCACTTCTTTGATTTGACGAAAGACCTGTGCCACGGTTGAAAAAGTCCAGGGGCAATACACATCAGAGGAGTTAATCCAGGCAAGGACTTCACCCGAAGATTTTGCAAAACCTTTATTCACCGCATCATAATGCCCGTTGTCTTTTTCACTCACCCAAAACGCAAGACGCTTTTCATATTTTTTAATGATTTCCATACTTGTATCCGTACTTCCCCCGTCGATGATGATATATTCCAAACGCGGATAGTTCTGGGCTAACACTGACTGAATGGTGGCTTCAAGATATTGTCCTTGATTATAAGAGGGCGTAACCACTGAAATTTTAGGCCACTTTGCAGAATCAGATTTGACGGAAGAAAGTGAATTTAACATTTCACGAAAGACAAAGCCCGGGCCCAAAATCGCCGCCACGAAGAAGAAATATGCAGCTGGTTAAATAAGGGTAAATTTAAAAAAATAACGTCCGCTTCCGGGCTTGCTCCTGTTTGACCGTAATCGGTCATGCTAAAAAGCTTAAAACCATATTTCTCAAGAACGGGTTTCTCCTCTTCAAATAAAGCCTGATTTTCGTATAAAGCAATGTCTTTATTTTTTGAAGCTAAACTTTCAAGCTGCACGAATAAACATCGAGGGATGAACTCATGCAGGCTTAAAAAAACCTCCAGGTCACAACCTTGGGCGTCTATTTTTAAAAAATGAAGAATCTCGTTTTCCATCTTCAGACGCTGAATCAACGCGGCCAAAGGCGCGGCTTCAATCGACCTTACATTCGTCAACGTTTCAATGTGTCTTTCGACAAAATAACGTTCGCTTCTTTCTGCCGGATCATGCGTGATCTTGTCCACATTCATTTTTTTTAACGAGTTACACATAGGGTCATTGTATTCGTAAAAATCGTAACTCCCCTCAGGCTGGTTCGTTACTGCCCCTTCGATAAAAGCCGAATAAGGAAGTACGTGCTCCCACCGGACAGGGTCAATCCCCACAGAAAAAATGGGCTTTCGGACAAGGGATTGAAACCGGTCCAGGAAATAGCCTTTATAACAACCTACATCGATGAGATTAATCTTCGGCATTCTGGAAGCGTTGAAAAAACTCGCGATCACTTCCAGAGCGTCCTGATGGTTTTTTAATACCCGGCCGGAATAAATCAGACGCTCATAGCGCCTAGGCACAAACGTTCTAAGACTCATTTCGACCACTCATGCCTGAGCGAAATCAGGCCGGCATTATCATCATCGTGGGGTTCCCCTCCATAGGTTAAAGGGGAAATTTCAAAGGAGCCCACACCAATCAAATGATCATAAGCTTTCTTACCCGACCGCGCCCCTACATCAATCATGTACGTTCCGGGCTTAAGCTGGCTTGTGTCGACTTGTAAAAGGATTTTGTTTTTCCCCACATTGATCATGCTCTCTTCCAACGGCGTATGAAAAGTGGAGAGCCTTTGATTTAAAAGCGTATTAATGGCCAAACCAATTCGCAGGCCGTCAACCGGGGATTTTAATTCATAAGTCATTTCAAGCTGAAGCCGCTCTCCGATTTTATAAATCAGGTCTTTATTGTCGGTTAAAAATTTTAATTCCAGAATCTGGAAAGGCGAGGCCGCAAGCCCGATATCCCTTGCGTGGTTTGAAACATTGATCTGGCTCGTCCGCTCAGACAAAGTATCTTTAAGATAATGATCCACGACGGATTGAATATCCCCCGACGCGGCGAGCTGTCCGCCATTCAGATAAATCCCTTTATGGCAGAGCGCCAAAACAGCTTCCAGATTGTGGCTCACAAACAAAACCGTCCGGCCCTCCTTAGCCACATTCCCCATTCGTCCCAGGCATTTTTTTTGGAAAAGAACGTCGCCTACCGCCAGCACCTCATCCACGAGTAAAATCTCAGGGTCAAGGTGTGCCGCCACCGCAAAAGCAAGGCGGACATACATTCCGCTTGAGTAGTGCTTCACCGGCGTATCCAGGAATTTACCAATCTCGGAAAAAGCTACGATTTCATCGAATTTTTGCTCGATTTCCCGCTTTTTCATCCCGAGAATTGCGGCATTGAGATAAATATTTTCGCGGCCCGTAAGTTCCGGGTGGAACCCTGTCCCCACTTCCAGGAGCGACCCCACGCGCCCCCAGACCCGGACCCGGCCTTGGGTGGGCTCGGTAATCCGCGAAATAATTTTAAGGAGCGTGCTTTTACCCGCTCCGTTTCTGCCGATAATTCCCACGACTTCGCCCTGTTTGATTTCACAGGAAAAATCCTTGAGAGCCCAGATCCAATTTTCATCCGTTCCTGATGCGTTACGCCCTTGAAAGGGATTCTTAAAAATATTCGCAATCCTATCCCTTAACGTCTGATGATGATCTAGCCGGCTGCCGATGCGGTAACTTTTACTTAATTTTTCGATGTTTAAGGCAATATCTGTCATGATTTAAACCGTATCCGCAAAAGATTTTTCCATCTGCCGGAAATAAAACGCTCCCGTCACAAGAAGGGTCACAGCCACCAAACTGGAACTTAGCATCAAGGGCAAGGAAACATTGGTCGTACCGCACAAAACCCAGCGAAAACCTTCCACCACGCCGACCATGGGGTTGAGACCGTAAATCGTGCGCCAAGGTTCTGAAAGAAGGCTGCTGGGATAAGCAACAGGTGTCGCAAATAACCAGGATTGAATCAAAAAAGGGACGAGGTAGCGCACATCCCGGTATTTCACATTCAGGGCGGAAAGCCACAAGCCGACGCCAAGTGAAACCGCCCACGCAAGCATAAGCAATAGCGGAAGCCAAACCATGTTCAGACTTGGCGGCATTTTGTAATAAATCATCATCCCGAGTAAAACCGCAAAGGAAAAGAGAAAATCCAAAAATCCGGAAAGGACACTGGAAACAGGGATGATGAGCCTTGGGAAATAAACTTTGGTGATCAGATTGGCGTTTCCCACAAGACTATTGGAAGACTGGGTCAAACCATTGGCAAAAAATGTCCACGGCACGAGCGCCGCATAAACAAAAACAGGATAAGGGATCCCATCCGAGGGAATTTTTGCGAGCCGGCCGAAAACAACCGTAAAGATCACCATTGTCATAAAAGGCTGAAGAATGGCCCACGCCGCACCCAGAAGCGTTTGCTTATAACGCACCTTGATATCCCGCCAGACAAGGAAATAAAGCAACTCGCGATATTCCCACATATCCTTTAGCTTGAGGGAAAGCCGGCCCCGCGAGGGCTCAATATCGGTAAAAAGCGGCGCTGCAGTTTTCATATTCGTTTTAAAATACCCTAAAAATCCAATCCCGGAATCCAGGATAAAAGGTAACGCCTTAATCCGCCTAGATAAAACCGGAATGCATTGATCCAATCTTTATGTTTTAAATATTCAGCAGCCCTTAAAAAGGCCTGATAAGGCTCGACCCGGCTCTGTTTGAAACGCCACGCGCTTTGAACCAGCTTTTTTTCGTCTTGAGTCAGCCCTTCCCCTTTTCTCCATTTCGCATAAAGTTTTTGTGTCTGCAAATAAGATTTTTGCTTAAACTCCGGAGAGCTCGTTGTATCCTGTCCCCCATGCCGGCGGCGTCGAATGAGCGGCTCGGGGGAAAAATGCACTTTGCTTTTTAACGCAATCCGCAAAAATAAATCCGTATCTTCCCGGTGCGTTCCAAAGGCGGGATCATACCCGCCAACCTCTTCATAAACGGAGCGTCGGATCAAGGAAATTGACGAGATGATAACACATAAAGTAAAGATCGAGACAAAGGGCGTATCCGGAGAATCCTGAGGCAGCTTGCGAAGCCACAGCCCGTGAGGCACCAATCGATATTTGACTTCCGGATAATGAGTAAAATTCCCCTTTTCATCGATAAAGCGGTATCCCGTATGAACCAAACCAACTTCTTTGTGCGCATCAAGATAATGCACGAGCCTTTCAAGCATCAAAGGCTCGGCGCAGTCATCGGCATCTAAAAAAAGCAGGTAACTGCTCTCCAGTGAGGCGGCCTTAAACCCGGTGATGCGCGCACCGATCATCCCGCCGTTAGTCTGCTCCACCAGGCGGATTTTTGAAGACTGTTGGGCAAAAGATTGGACAACTGTTCGAGACCCGTCTGTGCTTCCGTCATTGACAACAATATGCTCCCAATCCTCAAATGATTGCGAACCTATGCTTTGGAGAGTCTGGCCGACATATTTTTCGGAATTATAGCAGGGGGTTATGACGCTGACTTTGGGCATTGTTATAGAATCGCTTTTTAGGATCTGGGTAAGATCGCGGGATCTCTTAAACGAAGCGTATTCTATCTGCCCAAAGGATGCCTCGCAAGCACTGTTTGGATCATCTAAAGGCATTCATAACCTTGATTTTCTGATTTTTTTGGCTTAAGATTCCCCCCACTTAGATGACATCAAACGCTTCGAGTTTAAAAGAAAACCCCCTTGCCCCCACCTATCGGTATGCCATTGGCAACCACGTGCGCAAAAACTTTATCCAGGAATGGCTTCCTCAGATGAAAGGAACCGGCTTTAATTTCGGGGCGGGCAGTTCCGATTGGTCCGAATACCTTTCTCCCCAGGCCGCCATGCGGCGTATGGATATTGATTTTTCCGAGGCAAAGCACCTTGATTTAATCACCGATATTCAGCACACGGGCATAAAATCAGGCTCTCTTGACTGGATATTATGCTCGGAAGTGATCGAGCATGTGCTTGATTTTAAAAAAGCCCTCCGGGAGATTGGCCGTTGCCTGAAATCCTCAGGGAAATTAATCCTCACGGTCCCCTTCGCGATTCCTTTGCACGGAGAGCCCTATGATTATTGGCGTTTTACCCAGCATGCACTGCAAGCTTTGGCCCAAGAAACAGGGTTTAAAATTATCTACCTAGAAGGCCTGGGAAATTTTTCTGCTTTTTATTGGCAGAGTCTTTCCGCGGAATATCACCGCCGGTTTGCATGGGTACCGCCGGGTCTTTCCGGCCTAAAACGCGCAATCTTAAAATGTTTAAATCTGACCGTGCCTTTGTTTTGCGGATTCTGCTTTATGATGGCATCCCCTCAAAACAAAAAGAAGGAACACAAAAGCGGGCAACCCTTGTGCTGGGGGGCTTGCCTTGAAAAGGCTTAAGTCTCAGAACGCCTGATAAGCTTTGCGTGAAGGCGCAGGAACAATTGGTCCGCGTGGGTGGCGTAATAGCGGACCCTTTCGCAAAGCGGATTTTCATGATAAGTGTAAGAAAGCGCTGAACTCATTCTTTGCAGCCAAGGCAGTTTTTTTCGATAAAAATCAAAATAATAATCCGCTCTTTTCTGGTTTTCCCCCCGGCGGCGGTCCTGGAAGGTTTTAGTCTCTTCATGATACCGAAAATTGCCCCAGGTCTCATCCACATACTCGACATGAGCTGCCTGTACCACCCGCAAAACGAAATCTAAATCCATGACATAGTGCTCGTCTATTTTGTACAACCCGGCAAGGTCATGAAGTGTTCGATGGTAAAAATACATGGAGCCGTTTGCCGGGAAAGGATAAACCTTTGTGGGAGAGGCAAGGATCTTCCACAACGTCAGGCCTTTGGGTTTCTGAACCGACATTAATTGACCTTTAGCATCCCAAAAATTGCAATTTCCGACTAAAAACGTTGGGACAGGCAGTGTCTTGAAAAGAGAAAGAACGCGGTTTAAAGTCCCCGGCTCATAAAAATCATCCACATTTAAAATTCCCAGAATATCTCCCTTCGCCATCCAGATCCCTTTGTTCATGGCGTCCGACTGCCCCTGATCTTTTTCTGAAATCCAGCGGATATGCGGATACCGGCCGGCATATTGCTTAATGATATCAACGGTGGCGTCCGTCGAACCTCCGTCAATAATAAGGTGCTCCAGATCATAACAGTTTTGATCGAGCACATTCTGGATGCACCCCTCGATGAATTTTTCCCGATTCAAAACAGGCGTAATGATTGAGATCATCTTACTCCTCCACTTTTGCTGTCGCTGCTAGTTTCGTCATTGATTGATCCAAGGAATCATCAAGAAGAATGGAGGATGCTGCGCAGGCTGTCAGCCACAAGATGCTGCTCTTGGGCCGTCAATCCCGGATAGAGGGGAAGGCAAAGCTGCCGACGGGAAAAACGCTCCGCCTGCGGGAAGGCATCTGAGGCATTTAAAACCTCTTGCGGGATGGAGCGAAAATACGGTTCTTCGTGACAAAGCGTATCATACACTCCGCCTGAAGGCTCAATCCCGTGTTCTTCCAGGAGGCTTTTTTTGATTTGGTCGCGGTTCAGGTGGGAATCAACGGTCAGAATATATTTGTAATAACTTGCGGTGCACTCCGGAACTTTAACGATATGAATCCCCTTTACATCTTTTAAAAACTGGTCGTAACGCGCTGCGATTTCTCTTCGCTCCTTAATCAAACGATTCGCATTCAAAGAAGCCCACAGCGCAACCACGGAATTAAATTCAGACATCTTATGATTAAACCCCTTCATCACGTGAAGGCCTTCGGCATTCTTCCCATAATTACGGATGACGCGGATCGCTTCCACCAGCTGGGAATCCTCGCAAGTCACGATCCCGCCCTCACCCGAGGTTAATGGCTTCGTCATAAAAAAAGAAAAAGTCGCAACACCTGCTGTGGAGCCGGCGTGCTTTCCATCAAGCCAGCTGCCATGAGCATGCGCACAATCTTCAATCAAAGGAATCCCTTGTTTCTGGCAAAGTTGATTGATTTTTTTGATATTCGGAGAAATCCAGCCGCCCACATGCACCGCAATCACGGCCCCGATTTTGCCTTTATACTGATTCATTTTTTTCTCAACGTCTTCAGGATCCAGGCCAAGGTCGTCGGATTTCGAATCCGCAAAAAGAACTTTCATATTCGCCGCAAGAATGGCGTGAGGGGTTGGGGGCGCTGTCAGCGTAGGACAAATCACGATACTGCCTTCCGGGACCTTTAGCGCTTGAAGGACTGCAATTAAAGCAGCTCCCCCGTCGGCAACGGCAACCGCATGCGGAGCACCGGTGAATTTCTTAAAAGCTTCTTCAAAGGCCTCTCCCTTGGGGCCCACGGTCCAGCGATGGCTTTCTAGCACTTCGCGGGTCTTATCCAGGATAAACTTCTTATCTTGTTCGGAAAGAATAAGTCTAAAGTTGGGAACTCTCAAGGACCGGTTTCCTCTCAACATCCAAACGCGCTTGCGTGGGTGTAGGCAGTAATCGTTTATCTGGAAAATAGATTCGTTTCCACATGATGAAGACAGTCTTCAGAGTCGTGAAAATATGGCTTGGCCTTACCGTTGTTTGACCATGCATCCTCGGATAATGCCGAACCCCCTTTTCAATGATTCGGAAATTCCATTTCCGGGCCTTGGCGATCAGTTCCGTATCTACAAAAAAATCATTGCATTCAATTTTAATTTTTTCCAGAACCTCTTTTCTAAAAAGCTTGAACGAACAGTCAACATCGCGCACTTTAATTCTAAAAAGGATAGAAACCAGCTGGTTATAGCACCAGGACAGGAAACACCGCAAAACAGGGTCATAGCGATAAACGCGAAATCCAATAGCCACGTCATAATGTTCCATTAAAGGTATAAAATAACGCAGCTCCGAAATATCAAATTGATTATCTGCATCGGTATAAAAGATATAGTCTCCCGTTGCATTTGCAAACCCCGTACGCAGCGCCGCACCGTACCCTTGGTTTGTTTTATGATGATAAAACTTTACCTGGAGGTTACGCTCCACCAACCTGGCACAGACTTCATGCATCTTGTCACTACTACCATCATCGACAACAATAATTTCATAATCGGAAGTGAGCACTTCGAAAGCCTCTTTGCATTTTTCGACACACAACGCTATATTTTCCCTTTCATTATAGGCAGGAAGAACGATCGAAATCTTACAGGTTTTATCCATATTCGCTATCCTTTCTTACAAAGACACTGGCCCTTAAAGTGGTTTTTATGCTCACAACCGGAGAATTTTAGCATAAAAAAGCCCTGATGAAACATTGGAAATTTATGATCAATAATAGGGTCCTTAAATTTGCTCATTGGGCCGACGAAGACTAAAACTTAAATTGAACTGCTTTTAGGCGCATACACCACAACGAAATCCATGCCCGGACGATAATCATAAGGGTTCGAAACCTTTCCGATTGCGATATAATTTTCTGGAAACAGAATATTATTTTGTTTCATACAATTTATAAAATCTGCGTCTATTGTACTATTGACGAGCAAAATTAATTTTGTTTTATCTACCTTAGATTGGGTTAAATAACTGCAATTCAACTGAAACTCTTCGCGATAAGGCATAAAAAGAGGACTACCTGGCGAAATACCACCCACAATATAAACAAGGCCAGCAATGTCAAACAATCCAAGAATGGGATCACCTGGTTTAAACTTCGCTTCTTTTAAAAGCTGACTCAGACCTTCATACAAAGCTTTTGTTTCAGAGTCCACTTTCAGTAATTTAGCATTTGGCACCGAAGGGCTGATAGATTCAGTTTGATATAAAAGTCCCTTCGGAAGGTGGTAAGGTTCACTCACATATCCTTGCAAGAATTTTATCTGCAACCAAGATACCAGGATTAAAATGAATGGCCATATAAAACATCTCAATCTTTCTTCTCTATTAATTCCTAAGAGTAAAAGCATAATCAAACCCATCCATGGAGTAATATGTATAATTGTCTGACCAATCACCCACAACGAATTTCCCACCCCGGCTCCGAATGGAAGCAAAAATAACAGCAAACCCACAATAACTAATTGCGGACGTTTTTTTTGGATCAAACCATGCGGATGACGATGGGCATAACATGAAGCGGCATATACTGTGAACAATAGCAATAGGAAACCAATTAAAAAAAAAGCCCTTGGCTGCTCGCGGACAAACAAGCCAAAAACATCGGGCCTCACGAATAAGCAATAAACAAACACTAAACCCGAACAGATCAAAGACACAATCACAAACAATAATTTCTTAAACGAAGCTCTATAATTAGAAAGCTGCGAAATAACCAACATAAAAATTAAAAGACAAACAACAGATAATGGAGCCAGGAATTTTAACAGCGCAATCAATTCACGATAATAACGCACGGCGAGAACCTTAGGATTATGAAAGCTGCTTGAATTTAAAAGAACATTGGCCTGCGTTGGCAATCTTTCCAGATAAATGGAGATATTTTGAAAAAGAGAGAAATATACTAAAGGCCCTGCCACAACACCCAAACTCAAATACCACAAAGAAATATAAAATAACTGGCGCTGCTCTCTTTTCCGCCAGCATAAAAAACTCGAAAAAATAAAAAAGCAAAGAAAAGTAATGGCTGAGGTCGGCTTAATAAAATACTCTACTGCGATTAAAAAACCTGCAGCGCTCCAGGCAAGTTTAAAAAGCTTTTGATTTTCTTTAAACGCTTGTTGGTAGGAAAGTGCAAGAAAAAACAAACTACTCATCACAAGCATGATCGTATTGGTAGCTATATTGTAAGATAAGTTTTGCGGATAAGTACCATAACAGGAAAAGAAATTGCTAATCGCAATAACATAAAAAATTGATTTGCCGTTAAAAAAAAGATCGCCTTGTTCATAACTCTTTACCAAATAGCTCCAAAAGGCAAAAGCAAAAAGGCATGAAGAACTTATGACCCAAAAAAACATACACCAGCGGTAAGTAATGACGGTAGGGTTAAGCCAGCTAAATGATTTTGAGATAATAGTAAAAAAAGGCATAAAAAAATCAAACTTTTCCTGAAGGGGGGAAAATCCCAACATATAGATCCCTTCGTCGGAGATATCAAACCCCCTGTCCATCCCCCATATTATGCAGCCTACGGTAAACAAAAAGTAGGTTAACAAAATAAAATTCGTCGTTTTTCTACCAATGCTTTGAAATTGGGTGCTAATATAACGGCCTTTGATTTTTAGTAACGGAATAGTTATCATATTATGTTTTAGACAATCATTTCTTTTGGATCATAACACGGCAATCGGAAACTGGCGCCATGCTGCGACTTTGCTTAGGAAAGCTCCACAAACTCTTTAGACTTTTGTTAACTCATATTGTTAGTCCCGTAATTGTTTGTTTGACTTTACCAATTCGTCATTTCCGCATCAAGAAATATCTTTCAAAGGAATATTCGCCCTCTAGCATTCTTATCTCTTTTTTTGGCCGAGGGTTAGGAGATTGCCTTTATTTTTCGGGTTTATTAAAAACAATCCGCTTTCATTTTCCAGAGGCCAAACTCCGGCTCGCTTGTCTGAAACAAATGGAAAGCTATTTTCACGGGAACCCCTTTATTGATGAACTCATCCCCTGCCCTGATTACGAACCTCTGTGGAATAACTTCCGTCAATTCTTAGGCTCCGCCCTGCAAGTGCGAAAAAAAATGGGTTCGGTCGATCTTTTATTAAATTTGTGCCCCACTCTTGCCTTGGAACCCGCGATTTGGGACAGTCTCATCCCCAAAAAGTATTCCGTTGGGATCGGGGATTCCTTGAAGCGTGTTTTTTACGACGAATTTGTACCGATTGATTGGAGTAAACATTTTTACGAGGCGATGCTCGACGGCCTCAAACCCTTGGTCTTGAAACCTCAGCCTCCTTTGTTCTGGATCCCTGAAAACAATGGTATTGAAGGGCTGGTCCCTCCCGAACTATTTTCAAAGAAAGCCGTTATCATTGCGCCCGGCGGTAAAAGGAATGTCGAAGCGCCTAAGGAATATTGCTGGATTTTTGAAGGCTTCCCGCAGGTGATCGAAGCACTTGTTTCACGGGGCTATCCAGTTATTTTAATCGGCGCCGATTATGATCGAGCCATGATTGAGAAAATAAAACCCCATGCCCTTCTGTTTGATTTAATCGGTAGGACAACCATTCCGCAAGTTTTTAAGATTGTCCAGCAATTTGCGCGGCTTGCGGTTTGCAATAACTCGGGCCTGCTTCATATCGCCTCGGTCTTGAATATCCCCACGGTTTCTTATGCCGACCCTGAGGAGAATATGCTTCGCTGGAGTCCCTACCCAAACTCTGACCGCCATACGATCTTTCAGGATCAAGCCAATCAAAAAGTAAGCGGAGAGGCATTTCTTGTAGCGATTCTAGAGAAATTAGGTGAGGGGAAAAAACCAATGGCTACAGAAAATAGTCCTGCGTATCCGCTGCCATCTTCAGGACTTTAAGCTTTTCGGGATTCTTGATTAAATCTTCAATAAACCAGTTTAAATCATTATAAATGCAGGTGACCTGCGCACATTCCTTTTTAGCGTCCAACTCATTTAAGACGCGGACACGATTGTCATTAAAATAGGCATTATAATCTTCACTAAAATTTTGATCGTGCGGAGTTAACTGAACCATTTTAAAACCCCGCCAGACAGGACAAGTGAATATGCCATCCGGAGTCACCACCATACGGAAGAAATTACTATGACAAATCTTGGGCTGATTTCTCAAACGGTCATTGTGATTCTCTAAAAGCGCAAACATATTAAAACTTTCAACCACTTTGAAAGTGTCGGTTTCATACTGCTTGGCCAAAGCAAGCTGTTCACGGATAGCAACCACGTAATCCCCTTCCGGCTCTGTGATGCGGGATGGTTCAGGGCTGATAAATGGTTTCACGGATAGATAGGTAAAACCGTGGTCACGCGCCAGTTTGGCAGCCTCAGGAATTTCTTTGATATTATTGCAAAGGGATGTGTTATTGCCTCTAAACTCTTCGTGCAGCACAAGGAAGGAAAAGCCCATTGCAAATCCGTCCCACTGCTGTCTCATTTCTTTTACTTCCCGGACAATCTGACTTAATTTTTTGGGCGACTTTGAGTTATGAATCACCGCAAAACTCTCATCCGTTGCGGCATCCAAAGAAAGCCTCATCCAGTCTTTTTCCTTGAGCAACGGCGCAACTTTAATCAATTGATACACCCGAGTCCCGTTCGAGACAATGCCCACTTGCAGATTTTTGGATTTTAGGAACGAAACAATTTCAGCAAATTGGGGATGAACCGTGGGTTCACCGCCGCCGATCACGATCACGGATTTAAGGCCGTGCTCAATGAGTTTGTTTACCAAAATCTGGGTGCTTTCCAGATCCATTTTCCGGCCGTTATTCAAAAGATCCAGGTCAATACAGTGGTGGCAATAATGATTGCACGCGGTCGTGAGATCCAGGTTGATCGAGACCGGCCCGAAGGTGGGGGGTGGTGTAGGGTTGCCCTTGTTCACCTCAACCCGCCAGTTCACATAGGCAAGGAGGTTATCAAACATATGCGGCTGGAGAACCTTATGAATAAAGTTGTGAATTCGGTGGGTCGAGACGTGTGTTACAGGGCTTTGTTCTATGCTTGAGGTGTTGGTTTCCACGGGTCAGCTTTTTAGATTTTAAGAATGCCCTACGATAACAAATCTCATCTGGAAGTCAAGCAGTTATCCTCGTTCTACAAAGGCTGTGAATACGCCTGCTTTTGTACCAGACAAATCAAGGAAACCCCAAAGGGAAATCGGAAATACTTCAGGAAGTATCGCTCAAAACCGAATAACCGCGTAAGTATATGATTTAAGAATCGAGGCGTTTTGATATCAAAATCCGAGTGACGTTTCCGAGGCTGTTTCCATCGAAAAAATAAACGGGCACACGCAATGATAGGAAAGAGAAACGTATTGAAATAAGAAGAAAAAATGGGGTGAAAGCCGTTCCCTTTAAGCAAACTGATGATCTCTTTATGAGAGTACCTTCTTTTGTGGTGGCTCACAACGTCTTGAACCCCCCATAAACATTGAAAGGCGGGAACCGTCACGAGCATGAAACCTCCCGGCCGGCATAGGCGATAAACTTCTCGGACACAGTCTGAATCGTGATCAAGGTGTTCAAGCACGTCAAAGGCACAAATAAGGTCAAACGATTCCTTCTTAAAAGGCAGAGACGTAAATCCCGCTTGCAATAACGGCGCTGACGTAATTTCCTTAGAAAACAACAACGCTTTATCGCTCATGTCTAAACCAATAGCCTTCCCATACTGCTGCAATGAATTAAGCATGACACCCGTTCCGCAGCCGATATCAAGAATGCTTCTTGAGCCGATCTCTTCTCCAAAAAAACGGCTTAAAAGAGATAAGATTATTTTCTTTCTTCCTAAAAACCACCAATGATCTGATTGGTAGCGCGCATACTCTTCATAAAAGTCTTCTCTCATCGTAGAGTGCGGGGCCTTTCACTCCCCATTATCCGCATTTTTTGACGACCGCTAGTGGAACGGTTTGCCTTGCTTCTTCAAATACGACAGGACATTCAGGAAAATCCTTGTGGCCGTTCCATCTTGTCAAGGAGATGTAATAAAAGGGCTTATTTAAATTTTCTCCGGATTCGTCATTAGGGTATTTCAGACACTGGATATGCGGCTTAACAAGAATTGAAGCTATCTCTAAATCAGCCGCCCCAATTAAAACTTGCGCTGGAATATTCACGTTACGGTTAATCCATTCTACGGCCTTGCGCAGACTTAACCCCCAATAATCGGTTTCATATTGGTTAAAGGCCTTCTTGAGGCCGCCAAAGCCTTTGTTAAAATAAACGTATTCGTAAGGATGCAACATGACCATGTCAAAAATTACTGCGATCAATAGAAAAACCATAAGGATAATTGCTAGTATCTTACGCTTAGTGTTAACTATCCCTTGATAAAGCCATATCATGGCCGCTGTCGCAATCGCAGCGACTCCAGGAAGCATAAACAAAAAATGGCGCATCCCATCATACATCGTTGATTTCTTAACTATCGCCATCCCCGGAAGGGCAAAGACCTCAAGCCCTGTAAGGATCACAATGGCTTTTTGGAGAATAGAAAAACGCCTGTATCTTAGGATGATCAACACTAAACCGGCAACAAAGCCTAGTTGGAAAATAATTGGAATCGTCATCACAAGCCACTGAGGCAAATAGCTCCTCGGCAGCGACTGAGCTAAAACAAATTGCCCGTTGAATAAGACCTGCATGTGCCAATCTGAATAATCAGAAATCCTGTAAACCGTTTTCAAAATCTGCCGGATGGGATTTGACCAAGCAGAGGGATAAAACAGAACCGTAATCATAAACCAAGCCAGAAACATCTGGAAGTAGCAGGGAGCAAATTTAATAAATTCACTGACAATTTTTCGCTTGTCAACCAGAACAAAATGGGTGAACGGGATAAAGAATAAAAAAACAACCCCGCCAATCCTAATTCCACTTAATAATCCCGCCAGGATTCCAAAGAAGATTGAAAAGGCAAGATTTCGATGATGCTGGCCTTGATCGGAACCATCCTTCAAATACTCTTTGATCAGGTGCGCCCCAAAAAAGACGCACAATATCATTAAGGAGGCAAAAGGGATATCTTTAGCATTAAAAAAAGCATGCCCCCACCAACGCGGGAATAAGGCCAACACAACAGCCCCAAGCCAAGCGCCATTGGGCCCGCATAAAATACTTACAATTCCGACCACCGAAAGATAAGCAATAAGCGAAGTCGAAAAGGTCAAAACGTGTTTGATCGCAATCCGATCAAGCATGTCTTGCTTTGATATTTCCTGTGGTGTTTGATTTTCAGCTTTTGATAACTTGGAGGGATTAAAAGGGATACGCTTTTTAAACTGAAAGAGCAATTCAGCTAAACCATCAAAAGCAATACCATAAAATTGGGTCAATGTTCCTGTATCAGGCTTATTACCAATGACCACCTCATAGTTTTGTTCAACGGTATGAATGCCGAAAGGCTCATCCCAGCTAATCCCATAGTGGCTAATCGTCGTGAAGCCGGTTACGAGGATAAAGGATAAAACAACAAGGACGGCGTATTGCGCTTTTTTGATTTTCATTCTTTCATCTCAAATTACCCGAAACAATTATATTTTATGATCGCGTAAACAGCTCGCACGCCATCTCTCCACCCAACTTTTTTTCCTTCCCTATAAGTCCTGCCCGCATAAGAAATACCTACTTCATAGATTCTTAAGCCTTGCCGGCTTATTTTTGCGGTAAATTCCGGCTCAAAACCAAAACGGTTCTCTGTTAACTCAATTATTTCCAGCACTTCCCGCTTAAAAACCTTATAGCAAACTTCCATATCCGTCAGATTAAGATTAGTAAACATATTGGAAAGAAGAGTTAGGAATTTATTACCGATGGAGTGCCAAAAATATAAAACACGGTGCGATTCACCGCCAATGAATCGAGAGCCATACACCACATCGGCTCGGCCATCCAGAATGGGTTTCAGAAGTTTTGGATAATCCGTAGGGCTATACTCCAAATCAGCGTCTTGAACAATCAAGATGTGCCCCGTCGCGATTTTAAATCCAGTCCTCAAGGCGGCCCCTTTACCCTGATTATGTTCATGATAAATAACTTTAATGCCCGGATTTTTTTTCTGCATTTCTGTTAAAGAGTCGCGGGTACCATCGGTTGAAAAATCGTCAACAATAATAATTTCCTTTTCTAATTCAAGATCACATTCCAGTATCCTCTGCAATACAGCACCGATTGTTTGGTTTTCGTTAAAGCATGGAATCACGATTGAAATTTTCATCTTTGAACCCTCTATTGAGCGAGCACAGCGCTTCAAGTTAATTCATAGACACTGACTTGATAGTTTCTCTCCTGAATCCATTTGCGCTCCTGAATGGAATAAGCTTCGAACATATAGGCCGGAAGATTCTGAAAATGAGGTCTTTGGTAAATTAACCGAGCATTGGCGGGCGACAGAAAGAGCTTATAGCCATCTTTTTCCGAAGGGAGAAAACTGAAAAAATTAATAAGGAGATAGCTAGAGTTCCGGCTGTACGGTTCTCCGGTTTTAAAGTTTCTGGGCGGAGGAGAAAGAAAATGCATGTACGGCTTAGATTCGGAAATAATGTTAGTTGAGGGCAGATGCTCCGTATTAATTCCAAGTTGGTATAGCACATCTAACGGGTAAGCAATCTGTGCGTATACCTTTGAAAAGTCAAAGAAAGAAACAAACGACAGAATGGGCACTATTCCATACATAAGGAACCTTCTTAATGGTTTAGACCGGAGATCGACAACAAAAGCGATTGTCCCCCAGACCAAGAAAGGGAAATACATATGCAGCAGCCTGCCGTAAAAAACCATCTTTTCACTGATTGATAGTGTCGCATGGAAGAAAAAACATGCCGCGCCGGTAAAAAATAAAATACGCAGTTGCGGCTGGTAAGGTACGGTGGAATCCTGAGTTATCTCTTTTTTAAGAAGGCCTCTGAATTCCTTGAAAAGATATAAAATAGAGCCGCCTAACAGCAATCCCCCAATTCCTTTTTCGACTTGCAGCAAATATTTGGGCAAAAACGAAAAACCTTCTTCAAAAGAACCCTGAATAATCCTCTCCGCGTGGTGACCTAGATAGAACAAGTAACTCGTTTTACCAAGCCGCGCCAAAACTTCGAAGAAGCCCAGCACCCCAAAAAAAGAGGTGCTAAAAATAAGGTATCTTAGGATTCTGCTTCGAGAAAAAAAAGGTTCTTTACCCTCCCAGATCATGATAGCCGTAACCGCCACAAGTGCGTAGTAGCCGGGGTAGATCGTAAACCCAAAACCAGCAAGCAGCCCTGCAACGATGCAAGTCTTGAGCAAAAGTGAATCGGCTTCTTTTGATTTCCTTAAAATGCAATAAATGGCAAGGAGAAAGACGAGTAAAGCAGAGTCATAAGGAAGAATATGCCTTATATAAATATTGCTGTTGGCAAGCAGGCCATAAACGGTCGTCGCAATCCACGCGGCACCGTAATATCCTTTAAAAAGATTGAGACTGATAGCATAAAAAACCCACAATAACCCAAGGGATACAAACACATTGAAAGATGTCACAATCCGCAGGGATTCTGGATTCCTAAAATGAATGCCCGTATTAATCATGTCCGAATTGGGATCGCGTAAATGCTTCCCGCCCGTCACTTTCCACAAAATACCTTGGAATAAACTTGGGACAAGCCGCAGCATAGTGTCTCCCGGCTTATTGGTTCCTTCGACCCGGCCATGCGTAGCACTCGAAAATGAGATGAAAAAGCCTCTAAGATCACGTTCCCCGACTAATTTCTCCCAGGCATCGGCAGCATCCCAATATCTAACTTCGTCCGGATTTGATAATGCTCCTCGATCCGTTAATGAAAACCGGTAAATCCCAATCAATAAAAGTAAAAAGAAAATTCCGTAGGGCTTAATTTTTGAAAGGAATGCTTTGAATTGATTGTTTCCAAAGCCTTCCCTTTGATCCCCTTTTTCCGTAGCCGTATCCATCTGGAGTTGGGGATTCAATGATACAGGATTAGGCATTTTTGAGTAACCGTCTGGGGATCCAACCCAATAAATAGGCCGTGAGCACAATGAGGATTGGTTCGGAGGGAAAGCGGTAACGCTCCCCAGGATGCCACAAGGCATAGATCACGGCAAAATACCCAAAGATAAACACCATTGAAAGCACGGATTGGCGGATTGCTGAATCCTTAAGGGCAAGGATAAAACCAGCGCAAGAAGCCATTAAAATAAAAATATAGGGCCAATTAATTATTTTCTTAAATGGCGTCTGGTTATAAAGGGTAATGATCGGATCCATATAAAGAAACATCTTCCTTAAGAAAAGTTTAAAAGATTTTTCGGGGTTGAAAAAAATGACCTCCCAGCCTTTTTTATAAAAATATTTAGACCGCATAGCCTCATTCATGCCTGTTGCTTTTAACTCTTGTTCTTGAGGATAAATTACGCCCTTGAGAAGGCCGTCACCAAACCCATCTGAGTCTGGATGATTCGAGGAATAAAACTGGGATCCCCCCATCGTCGCCACTGGAACAAAGGTCTTGAAGAGAAGATAATTACGAATGATCCAGGGAGAAAGCACCAGCAAGACAACAACTCCGACAATGCAATGATAACGAAATGTCTGCCAAAACGAATAGCCTAAAAGGATTAAAGCGAAGGGAAGGACGGGTAAAAGCGATAAAGGAATCGGGCGCGTTAAAATAGCAAGCCCCCAAGCGAAACCAGAGAGTGCCGCAACCATCCATGCACGCGAAGTGAAATAAAGATAGAGAGTAAACAACGCGGAAGTCAAAAGAAAGGTGTAAAGTGTTTCTGTGATAAGGGCCGAACACCCATAATAGTAAAAGTAAAATCCCGGATGCAGGGCTGCCAAAAAAGCGGCAAGACAACCGCTCCACGCACCAAAAAGCAGCCAGGCCCAAGCAGCGATAAGTACGACGGTAAGCGTACTCAGAACAGCTTGCAGAATTCTTACGGCTTGGTAATTGTGCCCGGCAGCGGCATAAATTCCTGCAAGAAACATCGAATAAAAAGGCGGTCGCCTTGCGGTCAGTTCTCCTTCTTCGCGATACCCCTGGCCCTGAATCAGATTCAAAGCCAGTTGATCATACTCCAAGGCATCTTCTTCAGGCAGGCTGTGGTTGCTAAGGGACGCCTGCATTCGAATCCCAAAAGCAACAATAAAAAAAATAACCACCAAACCTATCTGAATAACCGACAGGGTTTTAGAATGGGCAACAATCATTTTTTTAATCTGCACACAAGGAATGGCACAGGCTTAAAGTAATTCCACCAATCGAGAAGCGGCCTCATTTTGGAATAGTTTTTTTTGGACGCAGGGTAAGTTTTCGTGACCGGGACTTCGACCACCCGGTAACCCAGCCGAATCGCTTGCACAAACAAATAGGTCTCAAGGGGATATCCCTCGAGCCACTCCTGCCACAAGTTGATGCGTTTATCTTCAAATAATGTGCGCCGGATGGCACGAAAACCGTTGGTCCCGTCGGTGATTTTTTTCATGACCATAAGAGAAAAAAGCCAGGTGAATAGTTTCACGCCCCAGATCCGGTGAAAAGGCATATGCTTCCACTGCGCCCCGCCAAGGTAGCGCGATCCTTGTACAAAATCAGCCCGTCCTTCTTGGATGGGTTTAAGCACATTAGGGATTTCCTGAGGATTGTCTTTTCCGTTCATCGCAAAAATGACAAACACGTCAAAACCCTTTTTCAAGCCATAATCAATGCCTTTTCTTATGGCCGTCCCGGGGCCTGACCGTTTTTCCATAGATAAAACCGTCACTCCAGCTTTTCGAATCTGTTCCATGGTTCCATCGGTTGAAGCATCATCCACGACCACGACTTCATCCACCACTTGATGAGGAAATCGTTCAATGACTTTGAGCGCTTTATCACCCTCGTTATACAGAGGGCCGATGGCTATAGTTTTCATCCTGTATCTCTTTCAAATTAATGGGTTTTCCGTTGTTTTTTATAGACATTTGAATCGCACACATGGTTTCAACCACTCGCATGCCATTGACACCGTCCGCGAGTGGTTTTTTACCTTCCCGGATACACTCCACAAATTCCAGGCATAAATTTCTTAAAGGTTCTTCGGGTTCAATCTTGGGGCTTATAATGTCGCCATCCCGAAGCAGCATCTGGAACTCACCAAAGCTGTTGTAGGAGCGGTCAATGCTAACGCCTTTTTCATAAATCCTCACCCTTTCAAGCGGATTTAAGTCATCAAAAAGAATCCGGGCCTTACTTCCGATCACCGCCACTTGACGGCATTTATTCGCATCGATCCAGCTGATATGAATATGTCCCAGGATATCATCGCCGTAAAAAAGATTTATAAAAGCAACATCTTCAAGCGCTTGCTTAAGGGGCGACACCCCGACAGCCGAGACTTTGACCGGGTCCCGACCCAGAAGGTAAGAAAAAATAGAAATGTCGTGCGGCGCCAAATCCCAAACCGTGTTGACATCGCTTCGGATAAGCCCAAGATGCGTCCGGACCGCCTGCAGGTAGTAGATATCTCCAATGGTTCCTTTATCCAAATACTCTTTGACCTTGCGAATACCCGGATTATAGAGGAAGGTATGTCCCACCATCAGAACGCGCTTTGAGGCGCCGGCCATTTCTACCAGTTCCCGGCACTCTTGGGTAGAAAGCGCAAGCGGTTTTTCGACAAGCACGTGTTTGCCCGCGAGAATCGCCTGTTTGGCAAATTCATAATGTGTGTGTGCGGGCGTTGCGATAATCACGGCATCCAGGTCATCCCTATCCACCAGAGCGTTAAACTCCGTGGACACTTCGATTCCGTGATACTGCTTGCGAATTTTTTCAAGGATGGGTTGACGCTGGTCACAGGCTATGACAGGCACGGTTTCGTCCATCATGTCAAGGTTACGCAGATAATTGGCTCCCCAATGTCCGCAGCCCACCACCCCTATGCGAATCACCATAAAAGAATTACCTTAAGGTTTCTCTTGTTTTTGAAACAGCCTAGCGGGATTGCCTATGACCACGGCAAAATCAGGCACATTTTTGGTCACCACGCTGCCTGCACCCACTAAAGCCTGCTCGCCGATCACAATGCCAGGCAACACCGTAACATTGACTCCAATCCTTGCTCCCCGCTTGATATGCGGACCTTCAAGGTGAGTGCTTACCGGATACTTGTCATTAGCAAAAGTGGTGCCCGGCGCGATAAACACATCGTCTTCAATGACCGTATACTGAGCGATATACACATTGGTATGAATCTTAACCCTGTTTCCAATACGGCAGCCGTAATCAATCACAGTTCCTGTCCAGATGGAGACATCATTGCCAATCTGGTTTTCTTCGCGAATCACCACATGATGCCCGGTTTGAAAACCATTCCCAATGGTGACAGCCTGATAAATCACACTACCGCTGCGGATTTTAGCATTATTTCCAATAATGACATCGGCTTCTTTTTGATAGCGCCCGGAAGGATATCCTAAAATAACATCTTCATCGATTTCAGCTTCGCTGCCAAGCTTGATCTTTACCAATGGCCATTTTTTCATGAAACACCCTTAGTCATAATAACTCAACTCATGCAATGCCAAAATCATATAGGCCCTGAAATAATAAAGGAAATGATAGCCTTTAGATAGGCAAAAATCATTTCTAAATCATGCTCTTGCTGAGAGCTTTTGATACAACATCTGCAATGTATCTTGCACCTTTCGCTGTCGGATGATACCGGTCCTCAAAAAAATATTCCTCCTTATCAGCCACTGAATCAAACTGCCGTTCAAGGTCAATAAGAAAAACATTCTCTTTTTTGGCCATTTTCCTCAAAAACCGGTTGTGCAATTTCATTGAATGGCTGTAGTAATATCCGATTCTTTCATCATCATGAATCGAGGTCATGAGTATCATTTCGATATGATAAATTTTACTAAGCTTGACTAGAGTGTAAACATTTTTTATATAGCGTTTCGCATTGAACCGAAGCGCTTCTTGTTCATCCACACTTAGACTTTCTGCACCATGCGCCATCCTGTCAAATTTATTCTTTGGCAAAAAGCGGGCAACATGCGGGGATATTTTCCATTTCCACGCCTCTTGTAATGCGTAAGCAAACAAGCTTTGAGTATAGATATTCTCACCGGGATGCGTTTTCTTTAAATAATCGTACATCGATCCTGAAAACAAAATATCTTCCGTGATAAGGACGGACTCAGGAGAAAGCTTCCACGGCCTAATGTCATTGACGGGCTCATAATAAATAACATACCGGGGCTTAAAAGGAAGCGCCTTGAGATAAAAACGAAGAATAGTCTGCAAGGAATTGTGGCCGTTATTGCCTGCATTGATCACTTGCATATCCGGGATCTTTGAATGATTTCCTAATTCATTTTCTAAAAGATGCGGCCAAGTTTCATGATCATTCAAACCGTAACCAAATGTGGAAGACCCCCCCAAAGTAAATAACCGAACTCCATCCCTTTCATACCAAAGCAAATCATTGACATGGGTCCTAAAACCATGCTTGTCGGTAGTGCATAAGGCATTAAGTGACTTCCACTGATTATTGGGTTTCGCTTCAAAACCGAAAAGGATCGACTTGTGGTGCCCGTAACTTGCGTATTCAGCAAAGGGATCCCTGAATTTAAACTGAAGCAGGAATTCAACCGAAACCAAAATAACAATCAAGGAGAAAATCAGCAACAATAACCAAAACGCAGGTTTAACGTTCCTTTTTCTTGAGCAATATACTCCCGTGGCAATAGCTGCAATAACGGCACATCCCGAAATGGATAGGATAACTAAAAGATAAGACAAACTATACGAGCCCAGCTGCGGATTCGGAGAACGGTGAAAAAATAACGGTAAGATCAGGATGGTTAACGGGCTCAAAACCAGCAAAAGACCCTTTAGAAAAAGCCCTGTGGCATCACTAGATCCATCCTTCAGCTTATTTTTTTCCAGGAGTGTATTATGCTCATTCATAAGATTTGTCTTAAAAAGTTTAAAGATAATTGCCGGACAGCTCGGTGTTAGAGATCTTTAACCCCAAAAGCATAAGGCGCCATTCGCGTATTGATCACAACGCCAAACTTTTCCGCTGATAAATCCTTACCTGAATCAATATTTGATCCCAATCTTCAGGCGGAAAGCCCCGCAATAAGGGCTTACCATTATCTTCCAAAGCATTTTCAAAGTCAGCAACGCGTTGATAGCCAAGCCTATCCAAGGCAGATTCCATTTTTGTCCAAGCATCTCTTTTAGAAAGGTCGGACTTCATTCTGTTAAAAACACGGTTTTCGCGAGAGGAAATGACATAATAATCAGGCTTTATCTTTTCAAACTTATCAAGCTGGTTGTCCGCGGTAAGAATAGGATTCCGCAATTTAATTTCCCACTTTGGACTTTTTCCTGTAAAAAAATATTGATTGTAAAGGAAAGGGGGAGATTGGTAATAAGGCTCCATAAAAACCCCCAAGGAATCTCCCGGAGGAACATTGTTTTTTATCCATTCTGAAGCCTGGTCACGCGCATCCTCTCTTTGAAATAGGCGGTCATACGATAAGGAAAGATTAACCGTGCTGTAAATTACAATCCCGAGGGCCAGGCTTGTTAAAAAAGCAACCCAACGCACCTGCACCCTAAGGAGCGCATCAAAAAAATGAGCAGTAATCAATACAAGAAAAGGGAGCAAGACGATATGATATTTCACAACGAACGTTCCGGTCCTGGAATTTAAATAAAAGAACAGCGCCAAACCAGCCAGAAGATAGCTGATTTCCTTCTTCTTAAAAAAAACCGCCCCAATGCAGGCTATGATACTGGAAAGATAAAACCCCATCCCAAAACCGTAAGGGAGCAGGTGCGTTAGCGAAACCTCATGCCCATAACCCAAATATCGCCAGGCGCCCTGGTACTGAGCGTAATTCATTCGAAGTTGTTGAAACGCCTCCTGGAAATTAAAGATAAGGTACGGATTACAAAGCAGATAAGTCACAGCAGATACGACGAATGCAAAACAAAGTTTCGGCGATAACAGCTCATAGCAGAAAGCCTTGAAACTTATGTTTTGAAGCCGGCCCAAGAGATGGGCTAAGATCAGAAGAACTCCCAAGGGGGCGCAGTTAATTTTGACGGCACAAGCACTTCCCAGCGTCAGCGCAGAATAAAAATAATATTTCCATGAAGGGTTTCGGATAATTTTAAAATTGAAGAAAATGGCTAAAGCAAACCATAGTGTTGCAGCTGGTTCAATAAGCATATGTTTTGCCGATACGACATTCAAGGGGATAATCGCATAAAACAATGCTGCTAATAAAGCAGTGCGCCGGTTAAACGCAACTCGTCCCGCGCGATAAATGAGCCAAGTTGCAGCTGTCCCGAGAAGGATCGTAGCGAAGCGCCCAATCCAGTAAAATCTCCCCCATTCATCCGGATTTTGATAATAAAATGTAGCGGTATCTCCGATTTTCAAAAAGCCCAGGAAGGAGGAAAGCTTATAAATCACACCGAGAAGATAGATGAAAAGGGTGCCATTCGTATAAGTATGAATGTTGAAATCCCCTTGGCCAGGTTTCATAGACAACAACCAGTGAAAAACAAGCCATTCATCCGAACGATAAGACGCCGCGATTCTATCTCCCAGGCCGGGAATCCCCCATTCTATTCCCATGAATCTAAGCCAGAATGCAAGAATCAAAACTGCGCTAAGGCAAATGCCAGAGATTAATTTCAAAGAAATATACTTTTCCACAGAATAGGGAACACCCATACAAATTTTCATTTAAACACTCATCATTTGCGGAATTAAACGTCTATTTTTTTCCCACATAAAAACGACTGCGTAGGATGCAAACATGGTTAAAAAGGGCATGGCGGGATATCGATAACGGACGCTTGCAATTGTCACCGCATGCACAGTGACTAGATAGAGCAAGAGAGCGAGAATGGGGAATAATTCCTTCCAGCGGCTGCGGGTAAGTCCAATTCCGAAAAGTCCAAAAACTAAAACCGGCAGATAGCTAAGACAAATTAGGATTTTTGCAGCCCAGGGAGAATCAACCCGGTAGGGCCGCCACATATTAAGAGTCTTTGTCCACATAAGGTAAATAAATCTTTGCGGGTGTTCGCGTACAAACTCCAGCCCTCTTCTCATTAAATAACGGTCCGCTTCAACGGTAAAAAGCGGCGGCAAATTCGGATCCTCAGGAAGCACCGTATCTTCCCCCAACGCCCAGTCTTGCCCTGTGATTCTGCCGGTCACTGACGGATTATTCCCCAAATAAAAACTGTGCCCTGAGCTCACGGTAACCAAGACGGGCCTTTGATAGAGCAGACAATTCCTGGCAACCCAGGGTGTGATCACAGACATGAAGCCTAGCGCAAAAATAACTCCCCGTAATAGGCCGGATTTCACTTCCCGTTTCCAAAGCCACAACCACACTATGATAATTGGGAAATAAAAGAGAAGAGAGTCTTTGGTTAAAACACTCAACCCTGCAAATATCCCTGAAAGAAAGAGCCAAAGAAGGGATTTCTCTTTTATCCCTTTAAACAAACCATAAAAACTTGCGAGGATAAAAAAGACAAAAACAACTTCAGGCAATAGGGTTACCGTCTGACGGACGGACATGTAATCCAAGCTAAAAAGGGCAGCCGCCAACAAGCCTGTTTTTGGGTCAAAAATCTGTACGGAAATAGCATAAATGAGGACACAACTTAAGGCGCCCAGTAAAGCTTGAAGGATCTGAACGCCAAGTGGGAACAAGTTATATTTTAGAAAGGGCGCGATCACTACCGCATATACCGGCGGGCGGCGCGTGGTTGGGGCATCTCCGATTTGAAACCCTTCTCCACGATTTACGTGTTTTGCCATTTGAACATAGTCTGTTGAATCTGAAGAAATGCGGTGCGCCTGGCCTGATTGATACCAGACCCAAACAAAAAAGATTCGCAGCGCGAAGGCAAGGACAAAAAGAATGGCGATCTTTTTCATGTCCTGGCAGGAACGAACTCTCTTACCTTGATAAGATATAAAGCGACAATGAGCCCGGTCACAAACCAAAACGGCTCCATAATCCTGATAATATAAAAAGTAATCGCACCAAACCCGTGCACAATAAGTGCGAGTAGACCTGCTTGATATCCCAAGGCAACACCCTTAAATAATCCGGTATCTAACGACTTAAATAACCAGTCGCTCAACTTGTAGAGCCTTACAAAAAGCCATATCCATAACCCTAAGCCGATAATCCCTACTTCGTGCAATGTCCTGGCCCATTGGCTGTCCGGGGTTGGAAAGGAGGTCAACCCCCAACCAATGAAAGGACTAAGCTTCCAGGTATTCAAAACCTTTGTCCAAGTTAAAATTCGTTCCTGAAAAGAGGAATCAACGCCAAGCGTTCGTCCCGGATTTTTGGCATCCTGCCAGGTATAGGCAATTCGATCTTTAACCGAGTTTGGTGCCCATAAGGGCGAGGACAAAATTGCGCACACAACTAGCACCCGAAGCCATTTCCTTTTTTCTCTAATGGCAAGATAAATGAGGCCTAAAAATAAAGCGATATACGACGCACGGTTCAGGGTAAAAAGAAACGGGATGAATATAATGATAATGAGCACCCCATAAAACCACTTCATTGGCAGCCTCTTTTCATAAAGAAAAATACTTAAGAGGATCAAAAGTAAAAACGCCATATACCCTCCCATCGTGGCAGGCTCCGGCTTATCTCCTTCAAAAGGGGCGGTAATACGGTGCGCACTCCAGATTTGCACGGACGGAACTTGCATCAGTGTATAAAGCCCAATAAGCGCTACGGTCAAGATAGTAAAAAAAAGGAAAATACGAATTTGCTTTTCCGTCTGGACATAGTTCAAAACCAGGTAAAAGATGGCAAAATACTCAACCGTCTTTACATAATAAAAAATGGCTGCGTTGAAAGAAATCCACCCCGTTAAGGTGCCCCAAAGCGTGGAAAGCAAACTTATGCTCAGCACTAACAGAATAGGCTTATTCAAGGGCGAAGCAACGATCAAATTTGTCTGGCGCCTCATCGATAGTTGAGCTACAAGGGCCATGGTCAGAATAGGTATTGCAATATCTTCAATCCTGATCGTAATCGGTTGCATGGAAACATAGCCAACCGTAAATTCAGGAGAAAAAAGCATGGCAACAGCCATGAGGGATAAGCCTATGGCAACATTAAAAAAGGAAATAAAAAAGTATGCGATACCAAGCGTATAAATCAAAGCCTGTATTTCAGGCGTTAAAGCATTCATGAGGTGAGTTCCACCGGCTTCACAGCACTAAGTTTTTGTGTGATTTCCTGAATTCTCAACTTGGCATGGCCATTGTCTGGATTAATCCTCAACGCTTCCTGATATATCCTTAAAGCATCTTGAAAATGATCAACTTTAAAATAAGTGTCCGCAATGCTGTGTCCGACATTGTCGAAATAAGGCTTCTCGCCCAACTCTCTTTTTGCCTGTCGAGTGACAATATCAAATTCCTTCCTTGCCAAATCCCAGCGCCCATCTTCCGCTAAAACGGATCCCAGGCAATAATGGCCCTGCCAGATATCAGGGGTGATCCTGAGCAACTGCTCATACTGTTTCGTCAAGCCATGAGCCGTCTTGACGGAGCCGCAGGCATAGATAGAAATGGGTATATTCTCCTGAAACGGGATATCCTTCAATCTTTCCAATGCCCATAACGTTTCTTCCAGCATTGCGCTTTGTGCCGCAAAAACGGCAAATTCGGAGACAAAAAGAGCGTTCATGGGGTCAAGCAGTACAGCCTTTTTAAACTCCTGCTTTGCTTGTTCGGTTTCATTTCTCGCCCCATATGATTTTGCTAATAGAAAATGATACGGAGCTGCAAAAGGCTGAAGGGAGGAGGCCTTTTGGTAGGCCTTGAGAGTGGCTGTTAAAGCTCGTTCCCTTTGTTCAGCGCTGAAGGATAGTGTCACTTTCTTTTGAAAAAGGCCTCCCAATGCCGCGTGGTATGGGTGATATAACGGTGCCGATTGTATCGCGGTCGCATACGCTTTTTCGGCTTCTACTAACGAAAACGCTTGTTCTAAATGCTCTCCTCTTTCAAATTGAATTTGAGCAAAAAGCTGCCTTGCCGTAAGCACTTCCATAAGAAGAAAACTTAAGAATAAGATACCTCGAAACCATTTTTCACTTGAAGGGATCCCCGGTTCGCGTTCTGCCGTTCTCCCCCCGTTTCCATGTTGTTCAGGCATTTCAAAGTTATAAGCGCTTAAGGCCAGGAAGGCGGCAAAAGAAAGCGCCACAGCATAAATCCACAGCGGAAAATCCATTAGCCCCGCAAGGAAAAAACTTAACATTATTGCACCAAAGCCGGCCGTGATCACTTTGTTGGAAAAATCAGCACGGCTATTTTTTAACACCTGAAAAATATTCCCAAAATAGAAAAAAAGGAAACCGGCGAGACAAGTAAGGCCCGGCAACCCCAAATTAACTCCGATTTGGGCTAAATCATTATGCGCAAAATCGATAAAATAACGGTCGGCATGAACGCGGAACTGCGGGAAAATGGAACTAAACGTCCCAAGCCCCCAGCCCCAGGGCCGCTCCTGGATGGCATGGAGACTTCCTATAAAAACATTCCAGCGGAAGATCAGGCTATAGGTCTTGTGACTCTTCGACAGCTCGTAAAATCTTTCACTAATTTGAGTTAATCCTCCTTTCGATACAAGCAATATGCCCCCCAAGAGGAGAAAGATAATCATTCCCCAAGCCCCTTTTTTCCGATCCGTTTTGTCCCCTAAGATAAAGAACATAAAAAACACAAGCCCGGCTAGAAAGGCAATCCATTCCGCCCTTGCATTGGTCAGCAAAAAAGCCCACCCCAGGATAAGCAGGATGGGGATTAATAATATCTGAATAAGAAGGCTGCGGGACGAAACCAGCAGGGAAAGGCCAATAAACAAGGGGAAAAATAAAAACCCTCCGAAATGGGATCCGTTGACAAAACGCGACGCCAGGGAGCGTGCCTGATACCAAAACGCATTGGGAAGATAGCCATAGTACTGCAAGAGCCCGTAAACAGCGTAAAAGACCCCGGTCAGCAAAAACAACCAGAGAAAAAATTGAAATCGCTCGGGGGTCGTAACCAGGCTTCGTATGAGCCAATAAAAGACGATACAGCTGGATAATTGAAGAAAAGCCAAAAGGCTTTCATAAGGGAGCACGGAGGCGAGAATATATGAAAAGCCAAGGAGCAGAGTGAGTAAAATCCAAAAATCAATACGATACAACTTATAAGTAAAAATTTTCCGAAGGTCAAGAAAAGGGATATAGATTAAAAACAAAGCAAAGAGAATAAGCTGCGTCCAAAGCTGTCTATGAAAACGAGTCAGACCGTAAAACCAGGGGATAGCAATGAGGAAAAAAGTGAGAAAGGTTAAGAAGAAACGGCCGAAAAAGGGTTGGAATGGTTTTGCTTTGACGTCATGGTTTACCATCAGACGACTTAAACTCCTTATTCAGTCGTTCTTCCCCTTTGATCATGCTCGACGTCTCACGCAAACCGCTTCCTAACAATGCTGCAAACGGACTCTGAAGCAATTTGATTTTATTGAAGGTCGTGCCTATCCCTTTAAAAAAATTGCCTTTCTTTGGCTTTTCCGCTGCTCCGTAATAATCACCGTACTTTTGATAATAGCGGTGATAATAATACGGCTGGTGCTGGCTCTGGATGCCGTTAAGAATGCATCCCACGATCTTTCCATTCACAGACTCCAGGGTATTTTTTGCCTGGAGTGGAAAATGCCTTGGAATAAACCCTGCCTTTGATACCAGAATAATTCCATCAACACGGGAAGCAAGCACCGAAGCATCAGCAATAGAAATGACAGGTGGTGAGTCAAAAATAATCATGTCAAAGTGTTCCTTAAGCTCCTCAATCAACACATCCAACCGTTTGGAGGAAAGAAGCTCCGCGGGATTGGGAGGAATGTTGCCCGCAGGAATACAAAAAAGATTAGGGATCCTTGTAGGCTCGACAATACTTGCCCAGGATTTGTCACTGGCTAAAGCATCCGAGAGCCCCCCTTCAACCCCTTCCACTCCCAGGATACGATGCACGGAAGGACGCCTCATATCCGCATCAATAATCAGCGTCTTTATCCCTGCCTGGG